>OODJ01000008.1_pt1 | contig 263863 bp, 182 predicted proteins | sample 1671611 | NCBI WGS metagenome assembly OODJ01 (sample SAMN06348174, study PRJEB24527) | human gut metagenome | biome: human gut; feature: ankylosing spondylitis patient; material: feces | host: Homo sapiens | place: China | collected 2015-10 | reverse complement strand
GCTATAGAATTTTAAAACAGATGGTTATGAAGTACTTAGATCCTAAGGCAGACCTCACGTTCAAGAAGATATTCGGCAATCATCCTAAAAGACTGATCAGCCTTCTTAACGCACTCCTGCCGCTCAGCGACGAGGAGCAGATACACGAAATAAAGTATCTGCCAACAGAACTTGTACCCCAGCTCGAAGGGGGCAAAAACACCATAGTGGATGTACTCTGCACAGATGCTAGAGGCAGGAAGTTCTGCGTGGAGATGCAGATGGAATGGTCTGACGCATTCCAGCAGCGAGTACTATTCAATGCATCCAAACTCTATGTGAGTCAGGCTAAAAAGGGAGGCAAATACAGCGAACTGCAACCCGTATATTCCCTGAATCTTGTGAATGATATCTTTGTGCATGATACTCCAGATTTCATCCATAATTACCGCATCGTGCATGACAAGGACAGTAATAAGGTCATTGAAGGCTTGCATTTCACCTTCATTGAACTCCCGAAGTTCACTCCTCATTCCATTGCCGACAAGCGCATGATGGTCTTGTGGCTCCGTTTCCTTACGGAAATCAATTCCAATACGAAGGAGATTCCTTCCGACCTGCTAAATGACCCAGAGATTGGAAAAGCCGTAGAGGAGCTGGAGATTTCCGGCTTTACAGATGCCGAGCTCCGTGCCTACGACAAATTCTGGGATTTCGTAAGTGTAGAAAGGACCCTTTTGGATGACAGATACCAGAAAGGCAGAGAAGAAGGCATGAACCAGCGCAGCCTTGAGATTGCCAGGAATATGCTGGCAAAAGGGATGGATGCATCGACAGTCTTGGAAATAACAGGATTGTCGATGGAAGAGATACAAAAGCTGATAGCTAGAGGAGAGCCTTCAGGTCGGCGATGACGGACTGGGTGTAGGCTCTTATCTGAGATTCTGACAGATCGCTGATATGCTCGGGAGCGAGGGCGGCGATGTACTGGCGGGTCTCCATCTCTATCATCGTGGCGATAGGGAGGAGCTTGTGGGCTGTCTTGCCGATGGCTTCTATCGACAACTCGCCGTCTGTTGCCTGCTGGAGGTTCTGGAGATGGGATGACAGCTCCTGCTTGACGGTGCTGAGTATCTCGGCTTCTGCCTCCGGATCGCCTTCTGCAAAGGTCAGGAGGGGTGCAAAGCGGGAATTCTTATTGGTTTTCTCTGCTATATCCTCTGTTTCCTCTGCGATATCCTCTGCTATATCCTCAGCTTCTGATGATGATTTCTCTGCTATATCCTTTGTTTTCTCTGCCATATCCTCTGCTTCTGATGCTGCATCCTCCAAACCGAGGATTTCTTTCAGCTTCTCTGTGCTGAACGGCTTGAAAAGACAATCGTCGAAACCGGCTTCTTTCAACTCTCTAATGATGCTGGCATCGTGGGCGGTCATCGCTACTACCTTCATGTGGCTGTGGTTGATGTGCTGAATCATCCTGATGCCGTTCATCTCGGGCATTTCGATATCCATCATCATCAGCGCAGGATGCTCGTTGTGGAGCACGGTGAGCGCCTCGGCTACATGCAGACAGGCAAAGACTTGCCAGCTGTCGCCTACCAGCTTCTTCAGCATCTCCTGAAGCAGACGGAGCTGCAACGGGTCGTCATCGAGCAGCAGTATCTTGTGATTTTCGAAATGGGGCTTGGTTGGGGCGAGGGGCTTCTGCTCTTCTGCCTCTTCTGCTGCAGGAGCGGTACCTAAGGCAAGCGGAATGGTGACGGTGAAGGTGCTGCCCTTGTCCTTGACGGATTCCAGACGCAGGGTGCCCTGAAGCAGATTAACCAGTTCCTGGGTGATGTTCAGCCCGAGACCGGTGCCCTCGATGCCCTGGGCACTCTTCAGGCGGGTAAACGCCTGGAACACCTTCTGGCGCTCTTCGGTGGTCATGCCCTTGCCGGTATCCCTTACCGAGAAGGTGAGGAGGTGCTGGGGACTGATGGCTGCCTGGATGGTGACGCTGCCCTTATCGGTATACTTGATGGCATTGCTAACCAGGTTGTTGAGTATCTGACGGATACGGAAGGCATCGGCACGGTAGTAGGTCTGCGGACTGCTGATGCCATCGAGCTCCAGATGCAGTTCCAATCCCTTCTCCTGGCTCAGGATCTGCATCTCTCCGGCACACTGGCGGAACATGTCGGCAGGCGAGAAATCTACAGGGTTCAGCTTCATCAGTCCGTTTTCCAACTGGTGATAATCGAGCAGGGCGGCAACGAGCCGGGAGAGATGGGTGGCAGAACCCTTGATGCTGTTGAGACAGGAGATGCCTTGCGGGTTGTCGACATAATCCTTCATCAGGTCGATGAAGCCCGAGATGCTGGCAGCCGGAGCCTTGATGTCGTGGGTGATGGTGAGGAGCAGGCGTTCGCGCTGGTTCATGATGCGTCTGATTTCCTCGTTAGCCTCTTCGAGATTCTCGCGGTAGATGCGTTCCTTCTGCGTATCGCGGTAGATGTAATAGACGAGGATGACGGCGGCTGTGATGGCTACGATGGCAAGCAGACCTATCTGCCAGAGCAGATTCTGGCGCGCCTGCATCGCCTGGTTGATAGCCTGCTGCATCGCCTGACGTTCGCGCTGGTGAATATCGTTGAGCTGCTGTGAGGAGCGCAGGGCGAGGCGGGCATTGGTTATCTGCAGGTCTCTCACCTCGCGGTTGATGGCCTCGTGGTTATCGCGCGTAGACTGCTTCTCCTTGCGGTCAATCTGTTCCAGAATATTGGCTACGTTTCCGGCTAAGTTGACCGGGGTAGAGAGGGTATCGGTGACAGCCTGGTTGCTGTCGCGTCTGATGCTGAGCGTTTCGGCATGTTCCTTCTTGAAGGCATCGGCAAGGCGGCGGAAGAAGCCCTTGCGGGTTTTCATCACCTCTACGGTGGTGTTCTTTGCCACATGAGTCTTGGGTGCCTTGGAATGCACGACAACGGAATCTTCGCCACTGTTGAGGCTGTTCATCTTCTCGTGCAGATAGTTGTGGGATGACTTGCCCTGCATGGCGCGGGTAAGCTGCTGCAGATTGGTCTGTTCCTCCTTGAGCAGGTTGGACATGGTGCTGTCGGCTGCCTGTCGCTTTTCGATATAGTCGCGGGTTGCCTGGTTGATAGCGAGCACGGATGTGGTGTTGCGATATACCAGCCCTATCGCCAGAATCAGTACGATGGCGACGATGATGTAACCCAGGGCTACCTTGAAAGGAACGTTTGTTTGCTGCATCTTCTTATCTTTTAATGTTTTGAGTCTTTTTGCTATTTGCGTGCAAAGTTAATCAAAAATGCGATATAAACCAACGAAAACAGGAGATAAATGCCAAAATCTGGTCATCTATCTCCTGTTTCATTGAAAGCGACGCGTAATTACTATTTTCTGAAGGTGAATTTACTCTGCTACGGTTGAATCCACTGTTGTTGCTGTAGTGTCTGTAGGAGCTGCTGGGGTCTCAACAGGTGTTGCTGTTGTGTCGGCTGGAGCTACTGTGTCTACTGGTTCTGAACCTGCAACGTTTACCATTCTGTTACCTGCAAATACATTGCTAACTGATACCATTGCTACTGCTGCGATAACTGCAAATACTAACTTTTTCATAATTCTTTTGTTTTTTAATTGTGAATATTATTTGTTTATTAATTCTCTTGCTGAAACTCATTTGCGAGTTCGGTAAATAATATCACAATAGGCGTGCCAGAAAATGGCGAATTTTGTTAAGTATCTGATAATCAGGATGAATGGTGTTTTATGCCAGAAATGGGGTGTGGGGAAAGTGGGGAAAAGGTGTAGAAAAATTCCCCAATATAGTGTGGAATATATTGGGGAATCGGGGTGTGGCATGTTTACTCCATGCCGTATTTCTTCATTTTGTTGTAGAGTGTCTTGCGGTCGATGGCAAGCAGTTGGGCTGCCTTGCTCTTGTTGCCGTGGGTGGCTCTCAGGGCAGCGGCGATGCTTTCCTGTTCCGACTGTTCGCTGTGCAGCTGCATATTGATTGGTCGGGCTGTGGAGGTTTGTGCCATCGTCTTCTCCAGTTCCAGAGCACCGATATACTTGCCACGGGTGAGCAGGGTGGCGCGCTTCATCACATTGTTCAGTTCGCGCAGGTTGCCCGGCCAGTCGTATGAGGCAATGATTTCGGAGGCTTTGGCATCCATTCCGAGCACATTCTTGCCCAGTTCCTGGTTGGCGTGCTTGATAAAGAGGTTGGCAAAGAGGAAGATATCGGCACCTCTGTCCTTGAGGGCAGGCATGTAGATGGTAAACTCGTTGATGCGGTGATAGAGGTCCTCTCTGAACTTGCCTTCGGCTACCGCCTGCGCCAGATTCTCGTTGGTGGCACAGATGAGTCGGATATCCACATCAATCTCCTGCGTGCTGCCCAGCGGACGGATTTTCCTCTCCTGCAAGGCTCTGAGGAGCTGCACCTGTACTTCGTAGTTGAGGTTTCCCATCTCATCGAGGAAAACCGTTCCGCCGTTAGCTATCTCGAAGGCACCCTTCTTATCCTGTTCGGCTCCGGTAAAGGCACCCTTCTTATATCCGAAGAATTCAGATGCTGCCACCTCCTTAGGAATGGCGCCGCAGTCGATGGCATAGAAAGGTTTGTCCTTGCGCAGACTCTGTTCGTGGATGCTGCGCGCCACATATTCCTTTCCGGTGCCGCTGGCTCCGAGAATGAGCACTGACATCGGGGTTGGGGCAACGAGCGAAACGAACTCGTAGAGCTGTTTGGAAGCCTCGCTTTCACCTTTTATATATCTAGGAACCTCCGTAGCGCCCTGCTGCTCTTCTTGGGGCGCATCCTGCATGGCGGCAGATTCCGCACGCTGAGGGGCTGAAACCGCAGAAGCAGCCGACTGGATAGCCTCACGGATTTTCTCTAAGAGGATTTCGGGATGGAAGGGTTTAGCCACGTAATCGGTAGCACCCGATTTCATGGCACATACAGCATTCTGAACCTCTGCATAGCTAGTCATTACGATAAAAGGCAGGTGGGCATCGGACTTTCTGATATGCTGGAGCAATACCAGTCCGTCATGGTCGGGCAGGCGCAGGTCGGAAAGAACCAGATGGAATGCATCGCCGGCTCCCATCGCTTTGATGGCAGCGCCTACAGATGTTACCCTTTCTACATCGAATCCTTTCTTTTTGAGCCAAGTCTGTATCATGGTTCCGAATGCCAAATCGTCTTCAACAATCAATATCCTCTTCATGATGTTCTGTTTTATCCTCTTCTAAAATATCGTTATATATAACTTTGTGCAAAGGTACGGAAAAGTTGTATGGAAAGCTATTTAATTCACATTATTTAGCAATAAAACCGACTAAAATTCTACAAACCCTGTTCTATTATCTTATTTTTAGTGAAAAGAACAATTGTTTTCGGATAAAAGCATGCTAGTTGCTTTATTTTTTGTATCTTTGCATAAAATAAGATTTAGAGTCATGAATCAGATAGTACAAACCATCATATTGTCAGCTTCGGCGGTGCGCATGTTGCCGCATATCGCTCTGTATCTGCTCCATAAGAAGGAGATAGATGCCGACCTGCTGAAGGTGCAGGACAGGAAGCCTACGGTGCTCAACCTGATTAAGGCATGCACCCGCGAAAGGAGTTTCCGCAATCTGTTTTATTACCGCATGGGCGAATACCGTTCGGTTTTCATCAGCTGGCTGTTGCCTCCCGAGCGTACGATGACCATCTGGTGTCCGCATATCGGGAAGGGTGCGCATCTGGAGCACAGCTATGCCACCTATCTCAACGCAGAAAGCATAGGCGATGACTTCTACTGTCTGCAGATGGTGACGCTGGGCAACGGCAAGGGCGGCAGACCTACCATCGGAAATGACGTGAAGATTTATACCGGCGCCACGGTATTCGGCGGCATCCATATCGGCAACCACGTGACGATAGGCGCCGGTGCCGTGGTATTCCAGGATATTCCCGACGGGGCTACCGTGGTAGGGAATCCGGGGAGAATCATTCAGAAATAATCAATTTAAAGATAGAGAATATGAACTATGCATTGATCATAGCCGGAGGTTCTGGCAATAGAATGGGACAGGACATCCCAAAGCAGTTTATGCATGTAGACAACTGTCCTATCATCATCCATACGATGATGGTTTTTCAGAAGCATCCTGATATTCAGGGTATTGCTGTGGTATGTCTGGCAGGTTGGGAAACGGTACTGCAGTCGTATGCCAACCAGTTCTGCATTACCAAGCTGAAATGGATATTCCCTGGCGGAAGCAATGGTCAGGAGTCAATCCACAATGGTATCTATGGCTTGAAAGAGGTGGGATGCGGTGATGACGACCTGGTGCTGGTGCATGATGCCGTGCGCCCACTCTTGTCGCAAGACATCATCTCGTCCAATATCGCCATCTGCCAGAAGTATGGCTATGCCATTACGGGTATCAAATGTAGAGAGGCTATCCTGGAGAGCGAAGATGGTTTTACGACCAACACCAGTATTCCGCGCGACAAACTGATCCGTACCCAGACACCCCAGACCTTCCGTTTGGGCAATCTGATAGCAGCCCACGAAGAGGCTAAGGAGAAGGGCATCACCAATTCGGTGGCATCCTGTACCCTGATGGCAGAACTGGGAGGCAGACAGATGCATATCGTGCCTGGTTCAGAGAAGAACATCAAGATAACCACCGTTGAGGATCTGGAGATACTGAAGGCACTGATGAAGGTTCAGCCTGAGGCTTGGTTAAAATAAACATGTTATGATAGGAAATTCACCATATAAGGAAGATATTGCGCGCCTTTTCCGGGAAGGTTTGGATTTGGAGCGTCTGCATGGCAAGACCATTCTTGTGGCTGGTGCTACAGGATTGGTAGGAGGCTGTGTGGTTGATGTGCTGATGCAAAATCCTGCCCGGTGCTACAAGGTGATAGCAGCCGGAAGAAACAAGGAACGTGCCCGACAGAAGTTTGCTGCCTATTGGGAGGATGAATCTTTCTTCTTTGCAGAGATAGACGTTACCCAGCCTGTCATCAAGAGCATGGACAGGATGATAGGGGAACCAGTCTATAATGAGTTGGCTGAGGGTGCTGATTATATCATCGATGCAGCCAGCAATGCGAGTCCTAACTTCTTTAAGCAGAACCCTGTAGAGGTGATGAAGGCAAACATCAACGGTGTATCCAACCTGCTGGAATATGGATTGAGTCACCGCATGCAGCGCATGGTTTATATCTCTTCGGGTGAAATCTATGGCGAGGGCGATGGCTCTGAATTTACCGAGAAGAGCAGCGGCTATGTGGATTGTGCATCGGTGCGTGCCTGCTATCCATCTTCCAAACGTGCTGCCGAAACGCTCTGCATGGCATACGGAGCAGAGTATGATGCCGATGTGGTGATAGCCAGACTGAGTCATACCTACGGTCCGGGCTTTACGGAGAGTGACAATAGGGTGTATGCCCAGTTTATCCGCAATGTTCTGAAGGGTGAGGATATCGTCCTGAAGAGTAAGGGTGAGGCTTTCCGCTCCTGGCTTTATGTGGTAGATGCCGCCCATGCCATCTTGCGCCTCCTGCTGGATGGCGAGAGGGCAAATGCCTATAATGTGGCTCATTCAGAATCGAATATCTCCATCCGCCAACTGGCAGAGCTGATAGCCCGGAAAGCGGATAGAAAGGTGGTGTTTGATATTCCTGAGGCGGATGCGCAGCAGGGCAATACCACGCCTATCACCAAGGCAACCTTCAGTACGGATAAACTCAAGGCTTTAGGCTGGAAACCGCTCTTTGATGTAGAAGAAGGTTTCGGACATACCTTGCAGGAAGTGAGGGAAGGCTAAAGCTTTCTTTTAATCTCATCCCATGTCTCCCGCTTTTCCATGTTCAGATAGTAGCGAAGGTGTTTCTCTACTCTCTGTTCTACGGGTGGAAACTTCATATAGTCGCCAAAGAAGTGGCGCAGATAGGTATCAGCCTGCTCCGGCAGCAAGACGGTGGTATCCTCGAACGGGAATTCCTTGCCCTTGCCGAGCCATTCCTTCGGGAAAATCTCCTTATAGTGGTAGGAACCTGTATTCACCAGTACGTTCTTCGCCTTATCGAAGTCATACCGGTGACTCATCTCGTCCATCTGCTGGATGAGGCGGTGGCGCATCTTGCTGCGGCAGAAGAAGGCGAGCGTCTTGATGGCAAAGCGGCCCCAGGTTTCCTTGTGCAGGAGCAGGGAGATGTACTCAAAGAAAGTATTGTGGGTGGTTACGGCATTCAGACGGTTGATGGTCTTAGAGTATTTGCGATACAGCGCCTTTGCCGTTTCCAGGTCATCGTCGGTGGCATCAAGAGGGAAGATATCTACGTAAAGACCGATGATGCAAGGACGCTCCTTCTCCTCGATAAGGGTGGTTTCGCGATTCACGAGTTTGGAGAAATACAGAGGGTATGACTCGTTGTTGTAGGGAGTTACTACCTCGTATTTGCCAAAGTCTTCGTGTTTGGCGATTTCGAGCAGACGGTCGTAGTCGGGGCGTGGCATCAGCACGTCGATGTCATCGTCCCAGGGAATCATTCCGTGGTGACGGGCGGCTCCGATGGCGGTGCCGGCACAACAGTAATATCTGAGGTGATACTTGTTGCAGATGTCGATGAATGCCTTCAATATATCGAGTATTGTGGCGTTCCATTCCTTCTTGATGTTCTTAATATCCATACTTTTTTCAGTTTTACGGCTGCAAAAGTAAGCAAAAAGTTTTGAACTTCAAACTATTTATGCTACTTTTGCATTCTAAAAAGTAAAAACAAGTAATATTCCATATTTATCAGATAGAAACGATGGCAGAATCATTAAAGGAAAAAACCGCCAAGGGATTGTTCTGGGGAGCGATGAACAGTGGCTCTACCCAGGTACTCAATATCCTCTTTGGCATCTTCTTGGCGCGTTTGTTGTCGCCAGCCGATTATGGTATCATCGGCATCCTCACCATATTCACCCTGATAGCGGGCAATCTGCAGAGTAGCGGGTTTACCCAGGCACTGGTGAATATCAGAAAACCCACCGATAACGATTATAACTCGGTGTTCTGGTTTAATGTCCTGGTGAGTCTTACCATGTATGTGGTGCTCTTTTTCTGTGCGCCGCTGATAGCAGATTTCTTCCATCAGCCTTGTCTCACCTCCCTGTCGCGCTTCGTGTTCTTGAGTTTCTTCATCTCATCGTTTGGCATCGCCCAGAACGGATATATGATGAAGAATATGATGAACAAGGAGATTACCATCGTTAATTTCATGGCCCTGATCAGTTCGAATGTCGTGGGACTGGTACTGGCATTCAACGGCATGGCTTACTGGAGTCTTGCCTGGCAGCAGGTTATCTTTATCCTTGTGCTGAATATAGGAAGATATTATTATACGGGATGGCGCCCGAACTTTCATATCGATTTCGGACCGGTGAGGAAGATGTTTGGATTCAGCGTGAAACTCCTGGTTACCAACATCATCAATACGGTGAGCAACAATGTATTGACCTTTGTCTTCGGCAGGTTCTATCCGATTAATGATGTGGGTAACTATAGTCAGGCATACAACTGGGACACCAAGGCTAATTCGTTTGTTGCCAATACGGTGGGACAGATAGCTCAGCCTGTCTTGGCTTCTATCCAGAACGATAAGAACCGCGAGTTGCTGGTGTTTAGAAAAATGCTCCGTTTCACGGTATTCCTTTCTTTTCCATTGATGTTTGGTTTGACCCTGGTATCACGCGAATTCATTCTGATTACGATTCATGAGAAATGGATAGCCAGTGTGCCGCTGTTGCAGATTCTCTGTGTGAGCGGTGCCTTTATGCCGATTTATACGCTCTATCAGAACCTTGCCATCAGCAAGGGGCGTTCTGATGTGTATATGTGGTGCAACATCGGTCAAGTAGTGGGCTTGCTCGCCTTGGTGTTGTTCTGTCATCAATATGGCATCCAGACTATGGTGATAGTCTATACCTTATTTATAATAGCCTGGCTTTTGGTCTGGCAGTGGATGATGAAGCGTGTTGCCGGATTGCGGTTCCTGGATGTGGCAAAGGATATACTGCCATTCATGCTCTGTGCAACAGCCACGATGGTAGTTACCTATTTCATGACCCGCAGCCTGCAGAACATCTATCTCCTGCTGCTGGTTCGTCTGCTGGTTTCAGCCATCATCTACTTCTGTATCATGAAACTGCTGAAGGTGCAGATATTAGAAGAGTGTATAGCTTTCTGTAAGCGAGGTAGATAAGATTCACCCTCTTGACAGGTACCCCCTTTTTGATGAACTTGATGATGAGGCGGATGAGGTAGCTCTTAGGCTTGTAGCCGAGTGCCTGATCCACCTTTTCGAAGGCTACCTGTGCGTTTGCTGCCCAGCGGTAGGCATTGACGATGCCTATCTCTGTGGCTCTGAGATACTGATGTTCCGTATCGTTCTGCTCGAAGAAATCGATGAGTCGGCGGGTTGACTTGAAGTATGACAGGAGGTTCTTTTCTGAGATGTTGTGATTGTAGGAATTCTCATTGTCGGTACGGTAATAATATACCGCATCATCGATGTTCACCTTTTTGCCGTAGAACATGAACTGGGCATTCCAGAAAAGATCTTCCGCATAGTTGATGCCCTCTTCAAAGAATATCCTGTGCTCCATGATGAGCGAACGCTTATAGATTCTGCCCCACAGCCGGTTGGTGATGATGTTCTGACAAACAAGCAGTTTGAGCAGTTTCTCATCAGAAACATCAAAAGGTTTCTGGAGTCTGCCTGCCTTTTCATCGCACCATTCCCGGTAGCCGCCATCAACCAGGTCGGCATGGGTGCTTTCGGCTTTTGTGGTCAGTTTTTCTACTGCATCTTCCGGCAGCATGTCATCGCTATCGGCAAATAAAAGATAGTCGCCTGTAGCCGCCATCAGTGCCGTCTGTCTTGCGGCGCCCACGCCCCGGTTTCTGTCGTGGTGGATGATGCGTACCTGTTGTGCTCTTTCAGGATATTCTTTCAGGAGCGATTGTAGGATACCGATGCTTTTATCGGGGGTACAGTCATCTACAAAGATGTATTCGATAGACGCATACGACTGCTCGAACAGTGACCGGGCGCACTGTTCGATATATTTTTCTACTCCATAGATAGGGGTTAAGATACTTATTTTCAGCATGATGGTTTTAATCTAAGATACTTTTTTATCTTGTCGAGTTCTCTTTTTTTATCTTGTGAGATACTCGAATATCAGCGTGCTGTTATAGAAGAACAGGAAGATGATGATGATGGCGAGTCCTCCACGAAGATAAGGCAGATATTTCTCCTTACAGTTTCTGATGATGTATCCGATACAGATCGGAATGATGAACGCCCAATGGGCAGCCATGATATAAACCTCGTTCAGTCCGAATCCCATGACCAGATGAATGAAGGCATCGCATGCCACCCATGAGGCAGTGAGCCAGAGAAAGGCAGACTTTCTTCCCATCCAAAAGCCGATGCACAGTAGAATCACGATGATACCCTCTATAATATAAGGTATTGGTGTCTGATATTTCACGAATATCGGGCGATGGCTGTGGATATCTTCCAACAGATGCTCCCTGTGCAGGATAAGCGATTCTCCAAAAACGTTTTCTACCAGTGATTCTGAACGGGAGATAGACATATCTGCCCATGAGAGCATGCCCCGTTTCTGGATATTCTTGCCAGCGATAGCCTTATCGTGTTTTTGCTTCTGTTCCATCTTAGCCCTAAAAGTACTGTCTTTCGCAGCTTTCTGAGCCACGAGCCGTTCTCCTTCCAGACGGTTCGGAATGATGAAAGCCTTGTTCTGATAAATGCCTGCAGCACCTATCAGGAGGGTAGGCAAGATGATGCCCAATGCCAGATATTTCGGGCGGAAGAGTTTTTTGCCATTGGTAAAGAGGGCGGCAAGGAAGGTCTTGGCGCCATTGCTCAGCGTGATGCCTGCCGTGAAGAAAAAGAGCAGGGCTGTTTGCCACCAAGGCATGCTGCGGTGTTCCTGCTGCTGTTTGCCTGCCAGATAAAGTGTCATTGACAGGAAGAAAAGCGACATGCCGAAATGGTCATCCACAAAGGTGGCGAGCAGCACGTAGGCAAAGGAAAAAAGCATCGCTGTGAGCACATTGCTGTCTATAGCCTTCAGCTGCATTACCTCTCTGAAGATTCTTCTGAAGAAGAGGGTGGAGTAGGTGGAGAAGAATGTCATCATCACCGCCACGATGGTAGTTGCCCAGTTGCGGGAGGTGAGTTCTATCAGCCAGCCGTTCAGTAGCGAGAAAGGATAGAGGAAGAAAGGGAGCATGGGATGGCGATACTCCGTGTAATACACCTTCCACTTCGAGAGGGTAAGGTAGGTGTAGGGGTCGAAACCTGAAATCTGAAAGTTCTTGGTGAAGAGCGTCCAGAATCCTGCTTTCGGTTTGCCGAAATCATCAAAATGATAGGTTATCATCAGCACATTGAAGGCGATGATAACGATGAGTGTAATCAAGGCAAAGAGCCTTTCTTCTTTTTTAATTCTAAATATATTGTTCATTCTCTGATTATTTTTTGCTGGGCTGATGCATGCCGCATCTCCTTCTTAGCGCTGCAAAAGTAATTGTTTTTTCTGAATATTCAAAAAGAAAGGCTCTATTTTGTGTCTTTTTTCTGATAAAAACGGAGTTTTATTTTGTATTCTCTTTTATTTGGTGTATCTTTGTCGCAATGATGATGAAAAAGTCTTCAGGACGGACAGTTGGATAATAAAGATAAATAATGACAATGAAACATGCTTTTTTGATAATGGCTCATGGCAGTTTACCGCTTCTCAGGGTATTGCTGTCGATGCTCGATGATGAGCGCAATGATATATTTCTGCATATCGACCGGAAATCGGATATGCTGGATGGTGCTGAACCGCTGGCTCTTTCCAAGGCACGCCTCTTTGTGTTGGAACAGAGGGTGGATGTGCGTTGGGGAAATCTGAGCCAGATTAAGGCGGAGTATGTGCTTTTCGAGGAGGCTTTGAAGCATGGACCTTATGCCTACTACCATCTGCTGAGTGGTCAGGATTTACCTATCAAATCGCAGGATTACATCCATCAGTTCTTTGAGGAGCATCAGGGTAAAGAGTTTGTGGGCATCAATCATGGTGAGGAATTTGAATGGGATTGCCGCCGGAAGATGATGCGTTATTGGCTATTTACCAGTCTTACCCGCTCGAAGTATGGGGCTTTGAATGCCATTACCAGGCGACTGAATAAATATCTTTCGATGCTGCTCATGCCGTTCCTGCATCGCCAGAAGATGGATTTTGCCAAGGGAGCCAACTGGGTGAGCATCACGCAGGCATGTGTGGAATATGTGGTGAGCAAGAAACCGTTTGTGCTGAAGAGATTCAATTATACCTTCTGCCCTGATGAGTTCTTCCTGCAGACCCTGGTATGGAATCATCCCGACTTCCGGGCTGCCCTGTATTCTGAAAAGGATGAATACGAAGGATGTATGCGACTTATCGACTGGAAACGCGGTAATCCATACGTCTGGACTATAGCAGACAAAGAGGAGCTGGAACAAAGCAACCGCCTCTTTGCCCGTAAGTTTGATATGAAGCATGAGGATATCATCCGCTGGATCAAGGCTTCTTGCTAATATTTATCCTAGCATGTAGCCTGCCAGCAGATATCCGTTGCTTATCCACAGATAGAGGGTGATGGCGAGCATCAATCCTCTGAAGCCCCATTTCAGGCTCTTTCCTTTTGCCTTGAGCGTCAGGAAGGCGATGGCGATAGGAAGGGCATACATATAGTGGGCAGTCATGATATATACCTCGTTGATACCGAAGCCCAAACCGATATGGAGGGCAGCATCCATCAGGAAGAATGTCAGGGTGAGCCAGAGAAACTTTGATTTTCTTCCGGCAAGGATGCCAAGTAAGAAAAGCACAACGATGCATGCCTCTACCACATAATTGACCGCAGACTGGTATTTCACGATAACCGGACGGTTGCGCAATACATCGCCCAGAAGGTTCTGCTGGTGCAGCATGATGCTTTCACCGAAGAAATTCTCGACCAGAGTTTGCGATCGGGAGGTCGTCTTGTCGGTCCAGTTCATGAATTCGCCCTTGGCGATAGGCTTGCCCGTGTTCTTGTTCCATATCTGTTTATGGTCACGAACATATTTGGCATGCGCTTTATCCTTGATGATTTTCTTGACGGCAGCTTCTACCTTTGCCGAGTCTTTCACGCCAGTGCTGTCGCGGTATTGCTGGTAAATCTTGGCTGTGGCTTCCTTGTTTTTCTTCATCTTAGCCTCGTGTCTTGCCATCTCCTTAGGCCATACGAAGGTGCGGTATTCCCATCTGGCGAAAGCCCACATGAGTGCGGCAGGAAGGATGACTCCTATCAGGAAGTATTTGATACTGAAGAACTTTCTGCCATTGGTGAAAAGGGTGGCAAGATAGGTCTTCAGACCATTGTTGAGCGATACGCCCGCTGTAAATACAAAGAGCAGGATAGTCTGCCAGATGGTAAGTTGTCTGCCTTTCTTCATGCATACGCCTGTGATATACAGGGTACAGAGGAGTATGATCATCGACATGATGAAATGGTCGGGTACCATCGCTGAAACCATCACATAGGCAAAAGAGAAATAGAAGGCAGAGAGCAGATTGGCATCAAAGCGCTCTGTACCAATCACTTCTCTGAATATACGATAAAGGAAAATGAAAGAATAGAAGGCGCAGAACACCAGGATAGCTCCCACGACAAACTGAACGCAGTTGATGCCGGTAAGCATTATCAATCCTTGATTTATCTGATTCGGGATATACATGAAGAACGCCAGTAGCGGGTGGCGGTATACGTTATATTCTGTGTCCCAGTGAGATACGATGCTATAGGTAAGCGGGTCGAAACCTGCCACATGGAAGGTCTTGACAAAGAGTTTGTGATAATTATCGGTAATCTGCGAGAACTGACTGTAATATTTGATGACAGTCAGGGCATTGAGGGCACACGCTATGATGAGTGCGATGAGTGCTGAAACTCTTTCCTCTTTCTTGATTTTAAAAATATCGAATATCTTTTTCATATCTTTCTTTTATCGTGTTTTGGGAATCCCCTTATTTCTTCAGGAAGAACCTTACCAGGAGGAAGTTTACCGGGATGCAGATGCAGAGGGTGGGTATCATAGCCAGTTGTTTGGCTAGACCCAAGCCTACGAAGAGGTTGAGGCAAAGGGTCTGCATCGAGTAGTTGACGATGTGGGAGAGGGTGAATCCTGCTCCGCGCTTGGCATTCGCCTTTACCTTGAAGGTATAGCGGGTGCTGGCGATGAAATTGAAGATGAAACTCACTATGTAGGCGATGGTGTTGGCTGTGGTAGCCAGGCTGTGGTCGCCCATGCTGGGGATGAAATGGTCCAGTGCCGGCATCATAGCCAGGTAGATGACATATTGCAGTACCGTAGCCAGTCCGCCTACGATTCCGAATCTGATGACTTCGCCCAGCTTCTCTCGCTTGGCATCATCCATATTATTTATCTTGTTCTTGATATTCATGTTGCAAAAGTACTTCAAAATCTCCAAATTACCAAATATATCCTGGTATTATTTATCTCAGCATCTTTCCTTTTCCGAAGAGATAAGCCAGTCGGGTCTTCTCCATCATCTTGGCGATGCCGATGCTTCCGGCTATGGCGATGAAGATGGTAACGAGGGCGAAGATGATCTCGCTCCTGTCCCAGCTAAAGAGGGGATGATAAAACTTGGCTGCCATCGTAAAGATAGGGTGGAAGAGGTAGATGGGCAGCGTGTTGCGGCCTATATATAATAAGGTGGCTTCTGTCTTTCGAACGCAGGCGTTATCCTGTAGGTGGTTGATGAGGCTGTGTATCCACATTAGGGATGAAATGCAGCACCAGCAGGAGAAGACGATGGCGAGCGTGCCCCAGTCGTACCATTCTTCCATGCCCAAAAGTAGCAGCCAGAGAAGTAGGGCAACCGGTGAAGGACGGAAAATTCTGTCAAAGCCGATATGACATTGTCTGAGTACCGCTCCGATGAAATAATAGGTGGCGGCACTGGGCGAAAGAGCGGGTGTCTTGGACTGAAGCAGGAGTAGGGTGGCGAAGATAAAGAGGCTTGTGGTGGTGCTCATCGTCGTTTTTCCCTGTCTGAGGGTTCCCCAGATTGCTCCCTTGAAACTGACGTAATAGAGAATGCCGCAGATAATCATGGTCTGGATGAACCAATAGGGACCGATGGAAGTAACGAATATCTTCTCACAAATCTGAGAGAGTGACAGTTCCGTGATGCCATCTCTCACCGGCATGAAATAGGAGAGGACAGAGAAACCGGTCACCATGATGACGTAAGGCAAAGCGAGACACATCAGGTATCTTCCCATCTCCTTTGAGCTTTTCTCAATATTCACGAGATAGCCAGTGATGATGAGGAAGGTAGGCATCATGAACGAGAGAATGCCTGCCTTGAGCTGGGGGTATGCGTTGCCGAAGCTCACGATATGAATCAATATCATGAGAATAATGAGTATGGCTCTTATCCAGTCGATGTCTGTATTTCTTTGTTTCATAACAAGTTAATGTGTTGTAAGTCAGTAAGTTGGTATACTTAATACGGCATTTCGACGTACATGGGTACTTGGCAAGATGGTTCGCGACTCCGTTAGGCTTTCCTGTCTTCCGTTATGCGTTTCTAAATTCTGAAGGGCTTGTAATGTCCTTTGTTGGCGAAGGCGAGCATCTCCTTATCGCCTCGGCTGTCGCCAAATGCTTCTATCTCGTATTGCGCGCGGTCGAAAGATAATGAGAGGGTACCGTAGGCATTGGCGGAGGTGGTCAGTGCCTCGCAGATGCGGTGCACCTTTTCCTCGCCATAGCAGTTGTTGCTCTTGAACTTGCCGGTAAGTCTGCCGTCAATCACTTCTATCTGGGTACCTAAAACCCTGACTCCATCTAGGCCGCGAACTTTAAAGAACGGGCGGACCCAATTGTCGATGCTGGCACTCACGATGAAAACCTGAGCACCTGCAACCAGGGCTTCGTGTACCAGCGTGACACCTTTGGGGCGCAACAGATGCTGGTATTCTTCGGCAAAATCGCGGCAGAGCGCATCAAACTTCTCGATACGCATGCCGGCAAAAAGATGGGCAAAGATGAGTTGCTTCGCCTTCCAGTTGGGAAAGAGATGCAGCTTCATCAGTACCAGGAGCGGACTGTACATCAGGAAAACCATCAGAAACCGACCGGTACCCTTGGCATATCTGATGAATTCCAGTAGGGTATCGCTTGTTGTCAGCGTTCCGTCGAAATCGAAACAATATATTTTCTTCTTCATTTTCTTATACGATATAAATAAGGATCAGGAAGGAGAGCAACCAGGCGAGCACGATAAACTGTGTAATGCGGTCGCGCAGGATAATCTTCGTAGGGTCACCACTCTTCTGGTCTACCACGGCTATCTGGATGTATCTCAGCAAACCGACCAGCACAAAGACACTCGTAAGATAGAGATAATCAGTATGGAAATTATCAATCACCTCCGGACTCACCGTATACATGATGTAACATACCAGGGTTACGGAAGCCGTAATCGTGATAGCCTGGTTAATGAAGGTGAGGTTGTAGCGAATGGTATTCTTGCGGGGAGCCTCGCCCGTCTTCTCCATGCGCAGCACATCATCGCGGCGCTTGGCAAAACTCATGAAGAGGGTGATGAGGAAGGTCATCAGCACAATCCACTTACTGAGTACGATGCCCGTTGCTACACCACCTGCCAGCAGACGGAGTACGAAACCGAAAGCCACGATACACACATCGATGATGGCATATTGCTTGAATTTGGCGCAGTAGCCGAGATTCAGAAGCCAATAGAAGATGATGATTCCCATCGTCTCCCATGAGCCGAGCAGGCTGCATACACCCATAGAGAGGGCAAACATCAGGAACATCAGTCCGTATGCCTGCTTGATGCTGACCGCCCCCGATGCTATCGGACGATGGCACTTGACCGGGTGGCGGCGGTCGGCCTCCACATCAAAGATGTCGTTGAAACAATAGATGCTCGATGCGGCAAAACTGTAGGCGAAGAAAGTAATCAGACCCGCCAGCAGAGCATCTGTATGCAACAGGGCGCCGCCAAAGAACAGCGGTAAGAAGATAAAGCCATTCTTGATCCATTGTTTCGGGCGAACCAGTCGCAGCAGCGCAGCAAAACCTTTACTGTCTTCCAATTTATTCTCGTTCATAAAACTCCTATTTTTCTTAATAAATAAACTCCTTTTTACTTGATAAACTTAGCTAACTCTTTAGAAATCCATCCGGCTATCTTACTCAGAATCCATGCTGCAGGCAGGGTGATGCCTATGCAGATGAAGAAAGTAGGCCAATAGCCCAAGTGATGCGGCTCAATGTATTTCAGTACGAAGTGGATATGGAGCAGATAACACTCCAGGCTCAGCGCTCCCACAAACATGAACCCCTTGTTAAACCAGCCCGGTGTGCGGCGGAAGATGCGGTTCAGCAGCAGGATGCTGGTGATGGTAAGCGGGATATAGAGCATGCGTTCCAGAAAGAGCGGAAACATGCCATGCTTCTCCTGTTCCAGGAAGATGCTTGCCAGCAGCGTCATCAGGAACATGAGCCATATCATCCATATCGAAGCGCCGTCGAGCGTCTGTTTCTGTCTTACCATCTCACCCATGTTGATGCCGATGAAGAAGATAGGCACGCGGCTCCAGAAAATCTCCAGATGTCCTACAGCCTGATGTATCGGGGTGACATATTGTACCAGGATGCACCACATGATCATCACCACCGGCAGCCAGCGGTAGATAGGATGGCGCTTGATGAGTTCCATGTAGGCAGGGGCAAAGAGATAGAGCATCATCGTAGCCGGGATGTACCAGAAGTTGAGCTCATCATGCAGCCAGAACCCCCAGTTGATGGTTATCTCGCCAAAGAGATAGATCCAGTTCCAGGTGCTTCCGCCCTGGAAAGAAGGGATATAGAAGAGGCAGGCTATGATGAGCCAGGTAGGGTAGATGCGCAGATAACGACGGATGAAGAAATGCTTGACAGAAGGATTCTTCATCCACGAGAACCAGAGACCTATTCCGCTGAGAAAGAGGAACATGTCTACACCGACATTGCCCATTCTGCGAAGCCCGAAAAAGGCATCTTCTCTAGGCAATGCCACATGAAAGAGGATGATGAACAGCATGGCTGCTCCCATCAACTCGCCGCGAAACCGGCTGATATTCGCCAGTTCTATATCTTTAATCTTCCAATTCATGCTGGTATTTCTTTTTTGTTTATTATGGGGGACAGGCGATGGAATCGCCTGGAACGGGGGCGCGCTTGCTGCTTTCTTTCTTGCTGCTTGCTTCTTCTTCGTTCTTTCTTCCTTCTCCCTTTGTTCTTGCTTTTTCCTTTGTTCTTCCTTCTTCCTATTGAAGAGGGTTAGGGCTTCGGGTTTGGAATCTTCTTCATCAGTTGGGTGAAGAGCCATGCCAGGCAGATGCTCGATATGATGTAGAGGAGCAGACCGGCATAGATGTCGCCCTGACGGCTGATAGGGATGAATATCTTGCGGGTGATAGGGTGGCATACGAAGAGGGCGGCGGAGATGCTGCCCATCCACTCTAATGCCTTGTAAATGCCTGATAACCAGTTGATGTTCTGGAGCATGTCGGCTACCAATACGCTCAGCAGACAGAAGAAGAACGGCACGAAGGTCCAGCCAACCATGCTGCCGCTCAAACTGTAAATCAGCGAGATGCAGAAGATGCAGCCAAAGAAATTGGTGATAGGCGAATGGAAGGTCATCAGAATCTTCTCGCCATAGCGGGCATAGAGTATGCCCAAACCGAATGGCAGCATGCCGCCCATAAAGTTGTAGCGGTAGCGGTTCATCACTTCACTCTCTGGATTGTCAAAACCTAGGATGAGCTGGATGCCGATGCAGATGGCCATCAATCCTACGGTCCATCCCCAATGGCGGCGATAGAGCAACAGACGATAGACGATGTAAAGTTGTAGCATCAGACCGAAGAACCAGTACGGACCCGGCCAGATGATGTTATCCGGATTTGGCAATACATTGTTGAACATGCCCATCATCGCAACGATGTCGAGTGCTGCATAGTGGTGAGAGCCAGGCGTGATAAGGTCGAGCATCGTGAATGCCACGAAACCTACTATCATCATCTTGAAGAGTTTCAGATAGTGATAGCGGATAAAGTGGAGCGGTTCGCGCCAGTTGATGCTTCCTGTAAGCTTCTTGCCCGAGATGCTGTACATTCTGGTCTGCTGTTCGGTAGAGAGATGAGGTTTAGCCTCGTATTTCATCACCAGTCCGTAAGCACTCAGGAAGAGGAATACGGGCACACCATAATGACCGAAGAACGAGAGCAGGTGTACAGGCAGGTTGAGGTCCATGCTGGCCATTACCTGCTTCAGCCAGTCAACATTATGTTGAAAGTACTGATATTCGTTCTCCTTGACAATAGGTCCCAGCCAATGGCAGTAGTTATGCATGAAGATGCCGATGATGGCGAGTCCTCTCAGGGCATTGCATGCTTTTCTTGTTAATATCGATTGTCTCATTTCTTATCTCCTTTCTTCTTTTTTACCTTTTTACTTTCTTCCTTTTTTACCTTTTCCAGATGCGCATCACGAAGTTTATCGTAATCGGCAGAGTTTTTGAGGATACGTGGTCGCATCTCGTCATATTTCGGACTCAGGATGTTATATTCCTCCTGGTAGGTAGGTGTCTCAATGCCAGCCAGATACAGCAGGAGATGAGGCAGGGCATCGGTCATGAAGCGCTTGTCCTTAGCCTTGCGTATCTGACGGTAGATATCGCGGTGGTTCCTGATATATTTTGGCGAACAGTATATCCAGAACGGAATTTCAAACTCATAGTGAGCCAGCGGCCAGTCGATTTCTGCAGAGTGGTTACGGCAGATGAAGCCACGGTTCTCTTCGTAGCATTCCTCGCCATGGTCGGGCACGTAGATGACGATGGCATCCTGCTTCTGGAACCGCTTCACAATCTGGGCTACGATAGAGTCGTTGTAGAGGGTGGCGTTATCGTAATGACTCAGCATCTTGCGCTGGGCATTGGTCAGTTCAGGGCGCTTGTCTTCATAACTGCTTGCCCAGAAGCGGGCTTGCTTTGTGCGGTAGCGCTGCTTATAGTTTACATGCTGGCCCATCAGGTGGAAGATGGTGAGGTTGTGCTCCTTCTGGAAGTTCTTCAGACTGTCATCATAATCCTTCAGCAGTCCGTCGTCCAGATCGTGGAGCTGGGTGTTGCGATGGTCAAACTGGAGTTTGCTCAGTTCCGGGTTGTTCAGGAAGAAACCGCCGCTGAAGTCGTAAACCGCCTCCTTTGCCTGTGGCAGGAATTCGTTGGTGATGAAGGTTACGTTATAGCCTGCCTTGCGGAACACTTCAGGGAAGAGCGGATAGTCGCACCATTCGCCTTTCTCGCCTACCACATGGGTAGAGAGCATGTTCTTGAAAACGAAACTGGTCAGGTTCCAGCAGGTTACCACATCGGTAAACTTGGTGAGCTTGCGCGATTTCTCCAAGGCTACCTGCTGTGGAGTGGTATCCATAAAATAGCCGTACTGCTGGGAATGATGGCGGCCGAAGCTTTCGCCGATAATCAGTACGATGTTTGGCGAACGGTAGCTGCAGCTGTCAACCTTTACCTCGTGGGCAGCATGAATGAGTTGGGTAATCTGATGCGCAGCCAGCTGGTTGGCATAGATACTGAATTGGAGTCGGTAGATTGGCAGATAGAGTACAGCATGATCCTTCTCTGTCAGGATATGCTCTACTTCGCCTATCGTTCTACCATTCATGAGTTTATGGTAAGCCATCTTGTTGTGCCAGGAGGTGCAGCATCCTGCGATGAGGATGATGAGGCATAGGATTCCGAAGCTGGCAGGCATGGCTGCAGTCATGCGGGGGATAGCCATTAGCCGTTTTTTGACTGAAGCCAACTCCAGAACGGTAATGATGAAAACGTATAGCTTGATGAGTTGCTTGCGGAAGATGGCGATGAGAATCTGGATGAGAGCCAGAAGCAGGATCCAGCCCACACTACTGAAGAGAACCTCGGCAGAGATGAGGGCTGAGAGGAAACTGCTAGCCTCCGAACTGTTGGTCTCGCCCACCAGCATCAGCATAGAAGGGGTGAGCGTAGAGCCGAAATTCACGTAGCAATAGGTGTCGGCGGCAGCTGTACTATATAATATAAGGTATAGTACGGCACGCAGGCCCAAGCGCACTTTCTTGGGGAAGATGGCGACAACGGAACACACAACATAGAGGTCGACAAAGAGTTCCAGGAACAGGTTGTCGTATAAAGTCCCCTTGGCTGGTGTAGTCACGATAGAACTGATCATGCCCAGCAGGTACATGAACACAAAGAAGTTGGCATTTCTGCGAATCGGTGCAGAAGCCACGTTCAGACACTTCTTAATGATTTCTTTCCAACTCATTTTTTGCTGTTTGTTGTTTAAATATGATTTAAAGCGGTTTCGGAGAGAGGAATGCCTAGAACTGCCTGTAGTTTCTGACAGCCAGTTGTTCGATGCATTCCGGCACCATTCCCCTGATGCTTTCCTCCTCTTTGATACGCTTTCTGATTTCCGTGCTGCTGATGTTGAGCAGTGGAGTTTCTACGATGGTAACGCCTTCAGGCACATTGCCAATGCTGGCTCCCTGACGCGGATAAACCACGATGGGATAGTGGGCTAGGATGTCGTCGTGGTGGTACCACTTGTCGAAAGCAGCCCAGTTGTCGCCACCAATCAGCAGGGTGAACTCGTTTTCCGGGTAATCCTTGCTGATGGCTTGCAGCGTGTGCCAGGTATAAGATGGCTTAGGCAGGCGGAACTCATAGTCGCATGCCTTCAGTAATGGCTCGTGCTCCAGCGCTTTCTCTACCATTTCCAGGCGCAGCTGGTCGTCGAGCAAGTCGGTAGCGGTCTTCTTGAATGGGTTCATGGGCGAAACCATGAACCACACCTCATCCAGGCAGGCCTTCTCGCAAAGACTTTTCGCCAATGCGATATGGCCCGTATGGATGGGATTGAAGCTACCGCCAAAGATTCCTACCTTCTTCATTTCTTACTCTGCGTCTAGGAAGGCCTTGACGAGCTGATAAACCTCCTGCTGAGCCTTCTCCAAGTCATCGTTTACAACCACGTGGTCAAACTGAGGGGCAAAGGTCAGCTCATAGCTTGCCTTGGCAAGGCGCTGCTCGATAACCTCAGGCGCATCAGTATTTCTGCCTACCAGACGACGGCGTAATTCCTCTACCGAAGGTGGCTGGACAAAGATGCTCAAGGCACGCTCGCCATAAAACTTCTTGATGTTTACACCACCCTTCACATCAACATCGAAAATCACCGACTCGCCCTTGGCAAGCTGGTTTTCTACCTGTGACTTCAGGGTGCCGTAGAATCTGTCCTGGTAAACCTCCTCATACTCCAGGAACTCGTCAGCCTTAATCTTAGCCTTGAATTCCTCTGGAGAGAGGAAGAAATACTCTACACCATTCTGTTCTGTACCGCGAGGAGCACGAGAGGTGCAGCTGATAGAGAAAGCCAACTTCAATTCAGGGTGCTCTTTCATCAGCCAGTTTACTATTGTGCTCTTACCGCTGCCCGATGGGGCGCTGAAAATTAACAATCCGTTCTTCATTTTACTTTGAACTTTGAATATTGAACTTTATGATTAGTAAAGCAAATGAATTCTTCACTTTTCACTCTTTGTTCCTCACTTAATTAAAGAGCATTCAGCACCTGCTCCTTGATCTGCTCCAGTTCGTCCTTCATCTTCACCACGATGTTCTGCATCTCAGCCTGATTGCTCTTAGAGCCGGTGGTGTTGATTTCGCGTCCCATTTCCTGTGCGATGAAACCGAGTTTCTTTCCTACACCATGACCTTCCTCATTCATAGTCTCGCGGAAATACTTCAGGTGGTTGGCAAGGCGCTGCTTCTCCTCGCTGATGTCGAGCTTCTCGATGTAGTAGATGAGTTCCTGCTCCAGACGGTTCTTGTCGTAATCCACATTCGGAATCTGCTGCAGACCGCTAACGATGTTCTGTCTGATCTTCTCCACGCGAGCCTTCTCGTATGGCTCGATGCTGGCAAGGAGAGTCTGGATGTTATCCACCTTCTCAGTAAATTTCTTCTGGAGAGCGGCTCCTTCCTGCTTGCGGAAGGCAACGAGATGGTTCACAGCCTCGCAAATTGCATTTTTTGCTACTTCCCATTCCTCATCGCTCAATTCTTCCACATCCGTCTTCGTTGTTACATCAGGAAGACGCAACAGAGTGCTGTACCAGTCGGTTGGCTCAGGAATGCCTGTTTCAGCCGAAATCTTCTTGATTTGCTGGTAATAATTCTGTACAAGCGCCGCATTGATAGGAGTGGCATCTGTGGTAGCATCCTTATCAATCCAGATGGCGAAGTCAACCTTGCCTCTTTCTAGATTTTTAGAGATATACTGACGGATTTCCATCTCCTTCTCTCTATAGAGCGGAGCAATACGAGTAGAGAGGTCAAGCGTCTTGCTATTTAATGACTTTATCTCTACATTAATCTTCTTTGTTTTAAAGGCCGCGGTAGCTTTTCCGAAGCCTGTCATAGACTGTATCATATAATCTTTCGCGTTAAATTTCTGCAAAAGTACAAAAAAAAGCGAGAAAATGAGTATATTTGCACCTTATTTAAGAATATATTTTTAAATTATGTCGTGTATATTGAATATTGAGACGAGTACGGACGTGTGCTCAGTGGCAATTAGTGATAGTGGACAGGTGATTTTCAACCAGGAAGATCACACAGGTCCTAACCATGCTGTTAAGTTGGGTGTGTTTGTGGATGAGGCTCTTGATTTCCTCGATTCTCATGGTCTTCCGCTGGAGGCTGTGGCGGTAAGTTGTGGTCCGGGTTCCTATACCGGATTGCGTATCGGTGTGAGTATGGCGAAGGGCATCTGTTATGGTCGCGGTGTGAAACTCATCGCTGTTCCAACACTCGAACTGATGGCTGTGCCTGTATTGCTTGGCGAACATCCTGAGGAGGAAGACGCCCTCATCGTACCTATGCTCGACGCTCGCCGCATGGAGGTATATGCCGAAGTGCTCGACCGCGCCCTGAAGGTGGTTCGCCCTATTCAGGCTGATATTGTGGATGCTGATACCTACAAGGAATATCTGGACCAGCATCATGTATACTTCTTCGGAAATGGCGCTGCCAAGTGTATGGAGACCATCAACCATCCGAATGCTCACCTTGTAGAGGGCATTGAGCCTTTGGCAAAGAATATGGCTCCGCTGGCAGAGAAGCGTTTTGTAGAGGGCAAGTTCGAAGATGTGGCATATTTCGTGCCTTTCTATCTCAAGGATTTCGTGGCTAAGATGCCAAAGAAACTGCTCTAGAATTATTGATTATATAAAATATTGTAAGAATGAATATAGAAGGATTAGACTATAATACCCAGAGAGCTAAGCTCATCCTGCCTGAGTATGGCCGTGAGATTCAGCAGATGGTAGATCATTGTCTGACGCTTACCGACCGTGAAGAGCGCCAGCGTTGTGCAGAGACCATTATTGCAGTCATGGACCGTATGTTCCCTGAGAACAGAGGGGTAGAGGACCATGAGCAGAAACTCTGGGATCAGCTTGCCATCATGAGCAATTTCCAGCTCGACATCGATTTCCCTTATGATGTACCGGATGCTGTGAAGATAGCAACCAAGCCGGAGCCATTGCCATATCCTATGCAGCGCATCCCGGTGCGCCATTATGGAGCTATGCTCTTCGAGATTTTCGAAAAGCTGAAGACAATGGAACCAAGTGAGGAGCGCGACAAACTCGTGGGACTTACTGCCAACCAGATGCATCGCGACCTGGTAACCTGGAGCCATGGTTCCAGTGATGTAGCCAAGGTAGCTTCCGATCTGGCACGTTTTACCGATGGCAACATCCAGCTCGATCTCGATACTTTCGTTTTCGAGAAGATTGAGGCACAGCCTAAGAATGTAAATAATAATAAGAAGAAAAAGTAATCCACATTATTATATATAGTAGACAAGCTTATGGAGTCTTTCATCATAGAGGGCGGTCATCCGCTCAAAGGTACTATCACACCTCAGGGCGCCAAGAACGAGGCTCTGCAGGTTATCTGTACCACAATCCTTACCGACGAGCCTGTGCGCATCAGCAACGTGCCGGACATTCTGGATGTGAACAATCTGATTAAGTTGCTCCAGGAGATAGGTGTCAAGGTAACCAAGCACAGTCGTCACGACTATACATTCCAAAGTGATGAGTTGAAACTCGATTATCTCGACAGTCTGGAGTTTGTGAAGAAATGTTCTTCTCTTCGTGGTAGTGTGCTCATGATAGGTCCGCTGCTCGGTAGATGTGGCAAGGCTACCATAGCTCAGCCTGGTGGCGATAAGATAGGTCGTCGCCGTCTGGATACCCACTTCCTGGGCTTCAAGTATCTGGACGCCAACTTCGTTCACGATGATGAGCGTAATGTTTATCAGATACAGGCAAAGAAGCTGAAGGGCTGCTATATGTTGCTCGATGAGGCTTCGGTTACCGGTACCGCCAATATCATCATGGCATCTGTATTGGCAAAGGGCACTACCACCATTTATAATGCAGCTTGCGAACCATATATCCAGCAGCTCTGCCATCTGCTCAATGCGATGGGTGCTCAGATCAGCGGCATCGCCAGCAATCTGCTCACCATTGTGGGTGTTGATAAACTGCATGGTGCCGAGCATCGCATCTTGCCTGATATGATTGAGGTAGGTTCGTTCATCGGCATGGCGGCAATGTGTGGCGAAGGTGTGCGCATCAAGAATGTGTCTGTCAGGGATTTGGGCATTATTCCTGATGCATTCCGCCGCCTGGGAGTGAAGATAAAGATAGAGGATGATGACCTTGTGATTCCAGAACAGAAACATTATGTCATCGATTCATTTATTGACGGCACCATCATGACGCTTGCCGATGCCCCTTGGCCAGGACTCACTCCTGACCTTCTTTCCGTGCTCCTCGTAGTGGCTACCCAAGCTCGCGGCAGCGTTCTCTTCCATCAGAAGATGTTCGAGAGCCGCCTCTTCTTCGTGGATAAACTGATTGATATGGGTGCGCAGATTATTCTCTGTGACCCTCACCGTGCAGTGGTGGTTGGTCATGACCATAAGATCAAACTGCGTGCTGGCAGAATGACCAGTCCTGATATCCGTGCCGGTATTGCCCTGCTGATTGCTGCCATGAGTGCCAATGGTACCAGCCGCATTGCCAATATCGCCCAGATAGACCGTGGTTACGAGGATATCGAGCATCGCCTTAATGCGCTGGGTGCCAAGATAACCCGTGTCAGTGATTAATCAATGTTAAATGTTAAATGTTAAATGTTGAATGATTAGACGCGATGAAGTATATAAAATAGGCAAGTTGGGAAAACCTCATGGCGTGAAGGGCGAGATAACTTTCGCCATTACAGATGATGTTTTCGACCGTGTAGATGCCGAGTACCTGGTACTCGACATCGATGGCATCCTCGTGCCTTTCTATTTAGAGGAATATCGTTTTAAGAACGATGAGAATGTGCTCGTGAAGTTTGAGGATATCGATACCCAGGAGCAGGCACGCAACTATACCGGTTGCGAGGTTTTCTTCCCACGTCATCTCTCTGACAGTGATGAAGAGAATATGAGCTGGGCAGAAATCATCGGTTTCCACCTGGTAGATGCCGTAAGCGGCAAGGTGGTAGGAACCATTGATCATGTAGACGATTCCACCCTCAATCTTCTTTTCGAGGTAACAACCGATGCAGGTGATGAAATCCTCATCCCTGCCAGCAACGATCTCATTGAAGAGGTGAGTGCTAAAAAGAAAGAAATCAGAATGGCAATTCCAGAGGGATTGCTCGACTTATAAAGTGAAGAGTGAAGAACGAAGAGTGAAGAATTCATTTGCTTTACTAATCATAAAGTTCTAAGTTCAAAGTTAATAATTTCAAAGTAAATGAAGAAACAACAGATATGTATTCTCGGTTCTACGGGAAGTATCGGTACACAGGCGCTTGATGTCATCGAGCAGCATAGTGACCTTTACGAGGTGTATTGCCTCACCGCCAACAACCGAGTGCAGGAACTTGCCGAGCAGGCTCGCAAGTTCCATCCGGCTGCTGTGGTCATAGCCAATGAGGCTCGCTACGAGGAGCTGAAGGATATGCTCAGTGATGAGCCTGATATCAAGGTTTATGCCGGTGCTCAGGCGCTTTGCGATATCGTACAGGCTGAGCCTATCGATATGGTGCTGGCTTCCATGGTAGGCTTCTCGGGCCTGGAACCAACCATCCATGCCATCAAGGCGCGTAAGAAGATATGTCTTGCCAACAAGGAAACGCTGGTGGTTGCGGGTGAACTGATTTGCAATCTTGCACAGGAATATCATGTGCCTATCCTCCCTGTTGACAGCGAGCATAGTGCCATCTTCCAGAGTCTGGTGGGTGAGGGCGACAATGAGGTAGAGAAGATTCTCCTGACCTGTTCGGGTGGTCCTTTCCGTAATTATACCCACGAGCAGTTGGAGAAGGTGACTGCTGCCGATGCCCTCAAGCATCCTACCTGGGATATGGGCGCCAAGATAACCATCGATTCGGCTTCGCTCATGAACAAGGGCTTCGAGGTGACTGAAGCTAAATGGCTCTTTGGGGTTCCGGCTGACAAGATAGAGGTGCTTATCCATCCGCAGAGCGTTGTGCATAGTGCCGTTCAGTTTGTTGATGGTGCTGTCAAGGCTCAGTTGGGTGTGCCAGATATGCGTCTGCCTATCCAGTATGCCTTCTCTTTCCCTCAGCGTCTGCATCTGAATGGCGATTGTCTCGACCTCTTCAAGACGCAGGATTTGCAGTTCTTCAAGCCTGACTATCAGAAGTTTAAGTGCCTGCAACTGGCTTTCGATGCCATCAGAAAGGGTGGTAATATGTCGTGTATCGTGAATGCAGCCAACGAGGTCGTGAATGCCGGCTTCCGCAAAGGTGAATGTGGCTTCCTTCAGATGGCTGATATCATCGAAGAGACGATGGCGAAGGCTACTTTCGACAGTAATCCCGACCTCGATGTCTATCTGCAGACCGATGCTGAGGCTCGCCGCATAGCTACAGAGCTGATGCTCAAGTAATAGTTTATAGTTAATAGTTTATAGTTAATAGTTTATAGTTAATAGTTAAAATGAACGTAGGATATAGGGCTAATCATAAAGTTCAAAGTTCCAAGTTCAAAGTTCCAAGTAAATAAGTTCAAAGTAAATAAATGGAAGTATTTTTGATCAAAGCGTTGCAGCTGATGCTGTCGCTTTCTATCTTAGTGTTGCTCCATGAGGGCGGACACTTCTTCTTCTCCAAACTCTTTGGTGTAAGAGTGGAGAAGTTCTATCTGTTCTTCGACCCTTGGTTCCATCTCTTCGAGTTCAAGCCAAAGAATTCGGATACTACCTATGGTTTGGGATGGTTGCCGCTCGGAGGATATTGTAAGATTTCGGGTATGATAGATGAAAGTTTCGATACCGAACAGATGAAACAGCCGGAACAGCCATACGAGTTTCGCAGCAAACCGGCATGGCAGCGCCTGCTCATCATGATAGGTGGCGTGCTGGTTAACTTCGTGCTGGCTCTCTTTATCTATTCCATGATTCTGTTCCATTGGGGCGATAATTATGTGGCTACCCGCGATATGAGTTATGGTATGAAGTTCAATACCGAGGCAAAGGCATTGGGTTTCCAGGACAAGGATATTCTGGTAAGCACCGATCTGGGTGAGTTCAAGACCTTTGATGGCGATCTGTATCGTAATCTCTCTGAGGCTAAGCAGGTCAATATCATCCGTCAGGGCAAACCGATGACGCTTAATCTGCCTGGTGATCTCAACATGCTCGATATGATTAAGAGCAGTCCTCGCTTCGTAGATGTGTATGTACCGCTGCAGATTGATAGTGTGATGAAGGATTCACCTGCCAGCAAACTCGGTTTGACAAAGGGTGATAAGATTCTTGCTATTAATAATAAAAAGGTAGTCTCTTTCAACGAATTTCAGATTGAATTGGGCAGAGTAGAGGATGTGCTTGCTTCGGCTGAAACGCCGCAGGATAGTGCCAGAGCACTTACAGCTCAGGTTACTTATCTCAAGGCTTCTGGCGATACCGTCAAGTCGAGTGTTCTCCTGAAGTCTACCGAAGAGGGTGTGAAGTTTGGTTTCTACAATCATCCTGTCATGCTCGATTATAAGATTACTCATGTCAACTATGGCTTCTTCGAGAGTTTCCCTGCCGGCATCAAATACGGCTGGAATGTCTTGGCCGGTTATGTGGGCGATATGAAGTATGTCTTCTCTAAGGAAGGCGCCAAGAGCCTAGGTGGCTTCGGTGCGCTGGGCAGTCTCTTCCCATCTGTATGGGATTGGCATGCATTCTGGCTTATGACAGCGTTCCTGAGTATCATTCTTGCCTTCATGAACATTCTTCCTATCCCTGCTCTTGATGGTGGACATGTGTTCTTCCTTCTCTATGAGATTATCACAGGTCGCAAACCGGGCGATAAGTTCATGGAGCGTGCTGAGTATATTGGTTTCGGCATACTGATTCTTCTGCTTGTCGTTGCCAATCTGAACGATGTATTGCGACTCTTCGGCATCTTGTAATGCCGGGGAATCGCGAAAATAAAGGTCTAAAAAAGAGGGTGTGTCATAAATTAATGACACACCCTCTTTTTTTTGAGTTTATTCTTTTATACGTATTATACGTATCTGATAATCTGTCCTACACTAACCTTCTTGTCTTTGCGGTAGCCGTTGAGTCTGCAGATTTGCTCGACAGTTACGCCACGCTTTTCGGCGATAGAATTAAGCGTTTCGCCTGGCTTCACCTTGTGGTAGAGCTTCTCGTGGCCAGCAGGCAGTTCGTTGTATCTTCCCACTTCGCCGCCGTTAACCTGCTCTCTGGTGTAACCACCGTTGCCAACCTTGCCGCGGGCAGCATTGGCATCAGCTGATTCGCTTTCGTAGGTATCACGGTTAAAGCTGTAGAAGTCGCCTGTAACGTCCTGGTTGCGGAAGTCGAAGAAGAGTGCCGGGTTCAGAGCCACACCACAGAGACGGGTCTCAAAGTGGAGATGCGAACCGGTACTTCTACCCGTGTTACCACCCAAGCCAATCACATCGCCGGCTCTTACCTCTTCGCCCTCAGTAACGAGCTGCTTAGAGAGGTGACCATAGATGGTCTCCAAACCATTATAGTGACGAATCACGATGTACTTACCGTAACCACCACCTTCATATCTTACGATGCGAACTTTGCCTGAAAAGGCTGAGCGGATTGAGTCGCCAATATAAACCTTGATGTCCATACCTTTATGTTGGCGGCCAAAGCTAGCACGGTAACCGAAGTTACTTGTGACAACGCGACTAGGAGTTGGCATGCAGAAATGACGGAGATCGATGCGGAAGTGCTCAGGTAAGGTTGTAGCCCTGTGAGCGTACTTGTTAGAGAAATCCTCATACAGCTCGGCTGCAGGGTTTTCTCTATCTTCAATCATTCGATAATGCGACACAGCGAGTGTGTCGAGCGATTTCATTCTGTGGTCTACAGGTGCCTGTCTTGCCAATAGGTCTTGTCCGCAAACGGGAGAAACTGTTAGCGCCAACAAAGCAACGACCGAAATTTTCTTTATACTCTTTTTAAAACTCATACTACTTTTTCTATTTTCTTTTTTAGGTTCGTGTCAACAGCGCAGAATCATACAAGAAATTCTGCAAAAACCACTAAGGCAAATGCCTTCATGTAGCGGTTTTGTTATATAGACGTTGCAAATATAACAAAAAAACTTCAAAAAACCAAAGTTGTTAAAGCCAAAAGGGCGATATTTAACGCCCTAGCCTTTTTTTTAACTTACATTAGGAAAATGAGATGCAAGGAGTTGACTTTTAGTACGTTTCATGCTTTTGTAGCATTCTCAACAGAGCCACGGCAGGAGAATGCCCCATGAAAATGTACTTTTTTACCTCCGGACTGGTGAATCGGAGGCATTCCTGATAAGCGCGGTAGAGGTCGTTGAGATTGATGGTAAATTCCTTACCCGATGACTCTCTGATACCGATAATCATCTTTGCCGTGACATGCAGTTTGACGTATCTGATGCCTGTTGCGCTTTCTATTTCTGTAATGTTTTCGAGAATGGCTCTCATTTCTTCCAGGGTTATTTCTGGTCGCGGCTCTCTGATAGCCGGCTTTCTTCTTCTATCCATTGCTTTTTACTTTGAACTTTGAGCTTTGAACATTGAACTTTATGATTACTTCTAACTGTAAACTTTTAACTATTAACTTTAACTGATGGCTGCCCAGTTGATATGGGTTTTCTTCAATTCCCTGAGGCGGTTCCAGAGCAGGGCGTTGTGAGGAGCATTGCATTCGGGATCGTTGTCGATGATTTCCTGTGCTTCTGTGCGCGCCAGTTGTACCAGCTGACCGTCTCTGGCAATATTCGCTATCTTCAGGTCGAAAGCCATGCCGCTCTGCTGCGTTCCCTCCAGGTCGCCGGGACCACGGAGTTTCAAGTCGGCCTCGGCGATACGGAAACCGTCGTTCGTATCGCACATGATATCAATACGTTTGCGGGTTTCTTCTGAAAGCTTATAGTTGGTTACCAGAATGCAGTAGCTCTGGTCGCAGCCTCTTCCTACACGGCCTCGCAGCTGGTGCAACTGGGACAGACCGAAGCGCTGTGCATCTAGGATAACCATCACAGAAGCATTGGGCACATTTACACCAACTTCTATTACGGTAGTGGCAACGAGAATCTGTGTTTCGCCCTTCACAAACAGCTCCATTTCTACCTCCTTCTCGGCAGATTTCATTTTTCCGTGTATCTTGCTCAGTCTGAACTCCGGGAATGCCTGTTTCAGCGTTTCGTAACCTTCTTCCAGGTTCTTCAGGTCGCTCTTCTCGCTTTCCTTGATCAACGGAAAGACGATATATACCTGTCTGCCGAGATTAATCTGGTGGCGGATGCTCTGATAGAGACTGGTGAGTTGTGTATCAAACTTATGCAGCGTCTGTATCGGTTTTCTGCCTGGTGGCAGTTCATCAATCACGCTCACGTCCAGGTCACCATAAATGGTCATGGCGAGGGTGCGGGGGATAGGAGTGGCGGTCATCACGAGGATATGAGGCGGATTCTCGCTCTTGTTCCACAGCTTGGCTCTCTGCGCCACACCGAAGCGATGCTGCTCATCGATGACGGCTACGCCTAATCTTCTGAAAACCACCGGGTCTTCGAGGATGGCATGGGTGCCTACCAGAATCTGGATGTCGCCCGTAGCCAGGTCGGCAAGAATCTTTTCTCTCTTCTTCCCCTTTACGATGCCTGTGAGCAGTTCCACCCGGATGTCCATTCCCTGCAGGAAGTCGCAGATGGTCTGCAGATGCTGCTCGGCAAGAATTTCAGTAGGTGCCATCATACATGCCTGATAACCGTTATCCAGCGCAATGAGCATGGTCATGAGTGCCACGAGCGTCTTACCTGAACCTACATCACCCTGCAGAAGACGGTTCATCTGTCTGCCGCTGCACATATCGGCTCTGATTTCATGCATCACCCGTTTCTGGGCCCCTGTCAGTTCGAAAGGCAGATGATGGGCGTAGAACCCGTTGAAGATATCAGCGATGCGGTTGAAGACATATCCCCTGAACTTGCGTCGCTGGTCGGTGGCATACCTTAATATATTAAGCTGCACATAGAAGAGTTCCTCAAATTTAAGGCGTACCTGTGCTTTCTGCATCTCCTGATGGGAATGCGGATAATGAATCATGCGGATGGCTGCATCGCGCGAAACCAGATGCAGACGGTCTACGATATGGTTTGGCAGCGTTTCGGGAAGTGGAGGAAGGATGGTGACCAGCTGCTTGGTCATCTTCTCTATGGAACGTGAGGTGTAGCCGCGTTTTCTCAGGTTCTCGGTAAGCGAGTAGTAGGGCTGCATGCCCATCTCTGAAATCTGGAGATTGGTGGCATCGTCCATATCGGGATGGGTAAACTGGAATCTGCCGTTGAAGACGGTTGGCTTTCCGAAAACGAGATATTCGGTTCCCACCTTATAGGTCTTCATGATGTATTGGGCGCCGCGATACCAGATGAGGTCAGCCACACCGTAGCCGTCTGAGAAATGGGCTACCAGCAGTTTGTTGCGCTTACCGGTATCTATCTCATCGTAGCTGAGTATCTTGCCTTTGAGTTGTACAAAGGGCATGTCGGCATTGAGTTCGCTGATGTGGAAAACCTTGGAGCGGTCTACATATTTATATGGATAGTATTCCAGCAGGTCACTATAAGAGTTGATGCCGAGCTCCTTGCTCAGTATCTCTTTCTTCTTGGGTCCTACCCCTGGCAGGAACATGATGTCTTGGTCTAAAATACTATTCATAATGATGCAAAAGTACAACATTATGGCAAAACAGCCAAAATGTTTAACTTATTTTTAAATAGTGACGTTACAAAACGGAGCGTCTTGCGTCTTTATTCTATAATCATTAGAAACAAACTCTAGAACAATGATAAAGATAAAGAATAAACTGTTCATCATCTTATGGTTGCTGTCCTTGGGCTTTGCAGTCCAGGCACAGGATCTTTATGTGTCAACCTCTTTCCACGAGCCGGCAACCGACGGCTTGCGGTTCATCTATAGTAGGGATGCTGTCCATTGGGACAGTATTCCGGGCACCTTCCTGGCTCCTAAGGTAGGTAAGCAGAAAGTGATGCGCGACCCTTCCATCATCCGTACCCCAGACGGTGTGTTCCATCTGGTATGGACCAGCAGCTGGCGGGGCGACCGTGGCTTCGGTTATGCCGAGAGTCGCGACCTGATGCATTGGAGCGAACCGAAATTCATCGAGGTGATGGACGATCCTACCACGGTGAACGTATGGGCACCGGAACTCTTCTGGGATGAAGACCGCCAGCAGGCAATGGTGGTATGGGCATCGTGTGTGCCTAGCCAGCACTTCGCCCTGGGTATCGAAGACGAGAAGAACAATCACCGTCTCTACTATTCCGTAACCAAGGATTTTAAGACATGGACCAAGGGCAAGCTCCTGATAGATCCGGGATTCAGTTGCATAGATGCCACTCTGCTGAAGCGTGGTAAGAACGATTATGTGATGGTATTGAAGGATAATACTCGCAATGCCCGCAATATCAAGGTGGCTTTTGCCAAGAACCCGATGGGACCGTGGAGCAAGGCTTCTGAACCGTTCACCGGCAATTTCATGGAAGGACCAACCACCGTCAAACTGCCTAAGAACAGTCCGCTGGGCAATGGTTTTCTCATTTATTACGACCGTTACCGCCTCTTCGATTTCGGCGCTCATTTTACCAAGGATTTCGTTCATTTCACCGATGTGAGCCAGCAGGTGAGTGTGCCGAAGAACCACAAGCACGGCACCATCTTCCGTGCTCCGGAACGCATCGTGAAGGCTTTGCTCGAACAGGACCGCATCCACTATACCGGAACCACAATGGCAGATCCGTCTCGTCATGACGGAGCCTTGTCGCCAGTGGTAGGAGTCCACAATATCCAGACGCTCCGTGCCAACCGCGAGCATCCTTCCCAGGCAAATGGCGGGGGCTGGACCTATAACCATCAGCCGATGATGGCGTATTGGAACGGCAAGCTCTACATGCATTTCCTGAGCGATCCTGCTGAGGAGCATGTACCCCCATCGAGAACCCTGATGCAGGTTTCTGAGGACGGATACAACTGGAGCCAGCCACAGATTCTCTTCCCTGAATATGATGTGCCAGCCGATTTCAGAAAGGCGAAATACCAGCCGAAACCGGAACTGCAATATCCTGATGTCTACAAGCAGAAACCATTGAAGGCAATCATGCACCAGCGTGTGGGCTGGTATGTATCCAAGGGCGGCATCCTCCTGGCTACCGGAAACTATGGTGTGGCATTGGACAGAAAGGACGACCCGAACGATGGTAACGGCATCGGACGTGTGGTGAGAGAGGTGAAGAAAGACGGTTCGCTCGGACCTATCTATTTCATCTATTACAATCATGGATTCAATGAGAAGAATACCGCTTATCCTAATTATAGGAAAGCATCCAAGGCGGTAAGAGCGGCTTGCGAGGAAATCCTTGCCAACCCACGTTACCGCATGCAATGGGTGGAAGAGGCTGATAGGGGCGAAAAGCTGATACCTGTCAACAATGGTTACAAGGCTTATTGCGACTATACCCTGCCGGATGGCAGAATAGCCAGTCTGTGGAAGCATGCCCTTACCTCGCTGAGCTTGGATGGCGGCAACACCTATACCACTACCAACCGTGCCCTGGGATTCGTCAACAGCAATGCCAAAATCTGGGGACAGCGGTTGAGCGATGGTACTTATGCCACCGTCTACAATCCATCTGAATACCGCTGGCCGCTGGGCATCTCGCTGAGTGGTGACGGATTGGAATATAAAACGCTGAATCTGATTTGTGGCGAAGTACCACCGATGAGATATGGTGGCAACTATAAGAGTCGTGGTCCGCAGTATGTCCGTGGCATCCAGGAAGGCAATGGCGTTCCTAAGGATTCTGATATGTGGGTGAGCTATTCCATGAACAAGGAAGATATCTGGGTGGCGCATGTACCCGTTCCGGTCAAGACCGTGGCTACTGCCCATGCCGATGATGATTTCGCCCAGTATCAGAAACTTGGCGATCTCAAGACCTGGAATATCTATTCTCCGCTGATGGCGCCGGTTTCACTCCGTCAGGAGTGGCTCGAACTGAAGGATGAAGATCCGTTCGACTATGCCTGTGTAGAGCGCAAGATTCCAGCTTCTTCCTACCTGAAGGCATCCTTCGATGTGCAGGCAGCTCAGACCCGCAACGGTTCCCTGCAGATTGAATTCCTCGATGAGAAGGGCATCGCCTGCACCCGCATCGAACTGAACAAAGAAGGAATGATACGTGTGAAGAACGGAGCGAGATATGGCAATGTGATGCCTTATCAGGCTGACCAGACCTATCGTTTCGAAGCTACATTGGATACCCAGCACCGCCAGCTCAACCTCACCGTGAGCACACTCGGTGCAGATGGCAAGGCATTGCAGAGCAAGAGCACCAAGCGCATCTTCTACGCACCTGTGCATCAGATAGAGCGCATCCGTTTCCGTACCAGCGACCTCCGTACCTTCCCTACCATCGACACTCCTGCCGACTGGTTCGGTACTTTGAAGCATGCCGGTGATACTGATACCACCGCCCTCTACCGCATCGCTCATGTCAAGACCGTGAGTCTGGATGCTGATGCCGGTTCGGCTGTGCTCAAGACCGCAGATTACAAGCATTATGTAGACGATTTCAATGCAATGGAGCCGGAGGTTCTCCATACTTCTGCCATCCCGAATGCGCAGGCATGGGACTGGATGAAGCAGAATGTGCCCCTCTTCGACTGCCCGCAGCGCAACTTCGAGGAGATGTATTATTTCCGCTGGTGGACGCTCCGCAAGCATATCGAAAATACACCTGTAGGCTATGCGATGACCGAGTTTCTCGTGCCTCGCAGTTATGCCGACAAGTATAATCTCATTGCCTCTGGAGTAGGACATCATATCCACGAGAGTCGCTGGATTCGTGATGGGAAGTATCTCGACGGCATCTTGAATACCTGGTATCATGGCAACGATGGTAAGCCGATGGCTAAGATCAATTTCTATAGCAGTTGGATGCCTGCCTCTATCTGGGAACGCTATCTCGTAGACGGCAACCGGAAGGAGTTTAAGTCGTTGGTGAACGACCTGGACAAGGAGTATAAGCTGTGGGATGACCACCGCTGGGGCAACGGACTCTATTGGCAGTATGATGTGCGTGATGCGATGGAAGAGACCATCAGTGGTGGCAGAAGAGAAAAGAATGCCCGTCCTAGCATCAACAGTTATATGTATGGCAATGCGATGGGCATCGCCCAGATGGCAAAGACCATCGGCTATCAGGACTTGGCTAGGAAGTATGAGGCTAAGGCAGATACCCTGAAGCATCTGGTAGAAACCCAGCTCTGGGATGCCGACCATCAGTTCTTCGAGGTGTATAAGCCGAATGCCGGCGAGGCGAAGGAGGTAACCACGAAAAGAAGTTTCCAGCCTAGTGGCAATGCTGCAGTATCAGCAAAGGTGCGCGAGGCAATCGGTTTTCTGCCTTGGTATTTCAATCTCCCTGCCGATGAGGCGAAGTTTGCTGAGGCTTGGAAACAGACAGCAGACAGCAAGGGCTTCTCTGCTCCTTACGGACAAACCACCGCAGAGCGCCGCCATCCGCAGTTCCGCTCTCATGGAGTAGGAAAGTGTGAGTGGGATGGTGCCATCTGGCCTTTCGCTACCGCCCAGACCCTGACAGCGATGGCGAATTTCATCAACAATTATCAGGTGAAGCCATCTGCCCTCGCAGTTTCTTCAAAAGGTAGTCTCGATATGGACAGCCTTTACTTCAATGAGATGGAGAAGTATGTGCAGAGTCAGAGCATGCGTGGCAAACCTTACATCGGTGAGTATCTTGATGAAACCACTGGTTACTGGTTGAAGGGCGATCAGGAGCGCAGCAGATATTACAACCATTCTACCTTCTGCGATCTCATCATCACCGGCATCGTGGGTCTTCGTCCTCGTGCCGATCAGACCATCGAGGTGCGTCCTATCATCCCAGCTGGCAAATGGCAGTACTTCTGTCTTGACAAGGTGCGTTATCATGGTCACGACCTCACCATCCTCTACGACCAGGACGGTTCCCGCTATCATGTGGGCAAGGGCTTGCAGGTATGGGTAGATGGAAAGTTGGCTGGTCAGCGTGATACGCTTGGCAAACTCGTAGTGAAGGATGCATTCAAATAATGTAGAATAAGATATGAAACAGAGAAAATATTTATTGATACTGATAGGACTTTTGGGCATGATACAGATTCATGCTCAAAAATCTGTTGCTTTTAAGGCGGATAATGAAGCGCCTCAGCCACAATGGATTGGAGCGATAACCGATGAGAATGCGCACATTCCGAGTAACCGAGATTATGTAGGAACGGGAACGGTGAATGCGAAGGGAAAACCAGACTGGAAGGCTACGGATCCATTGTCAAGACAAAGCATCTGGCTGAAGAAAGAAATGAAACTCCCGGCTGATGTCCGCAAGGCAACGATGAAGATTGTGGGACTGGGTTTCTATGAGCTCAGCATCAACCGGCAGAAGGTGACGGATGCCGTTTTCGCCCCTCTGTGGAGCGATTACGACAAGACCGTCTTTTACAATACTTGCGATGTGACTGCGTTATTGAAGAAAGGCAAGAACCAACTTTCGGTATTGCTGGGCAACGGATTCTATAATGAGCAGGGTGGAAGATACACCAAGATGAAGGTTTCCTATGGTCCTCCTACGCTCTACTGTTCGCTCGAAATAGAACTGAAGAATGGCAGAACCGTCTGCATTGTCAGCGATGGCTCATGGAAATATTCGCCTAGCAGCATCACCTTCAACAGTATCTATGGTGGTGAAGACGAGGATGCCCGCATCACGCCTTCTTGGAAACCAGTGGTGATACAGAAGGGACCTCGTGGCATTCTGCGCCAGCAGATGGCACAGCCGGTGAAGATGATGGAATACTTCGGTGTGAAGAGCCGTCATCAGCTCACTCCTCAGCAAATCGCCAAGGCTTCCAATGCCAAACATCCTATTCCGGCAGGAACCTTCGTACTGGATATGGGACAGAATCTCGCAGGTTTCCCACAGGTCAAGGTCTGTGGAAAGGTAGGACAGCAGGTACGGCTCTATCTCTCAGAGACCCTGACTGCACAGGGAACCTGCAATCAGAAACAGTCGGGTAGTCCTTACTATCTTACTTATACGCTCAGCGGAAAGGGCGAGAAGTCGGCTGACGGCAAGCGCATCGAGACTTGGCATCCGCATTTCACCTATTATGGTTATCGCTATATCCAGGTAGAAGGTGCCGTAATGAAGGGTGATGAGAATCCTGATGGCAAGCCAGTGATAGAGGATATCCAGTCGTGCTTCGTCTATAATTCAGCTGCGAAGATTGGCAACTTCGAATGTTCTAATCCGATGTTTAACCGTGCTTCTCAGATTATCGACCGTGCCATCCGAAGCAACTGGCAGGCTGTCTGGACCGACTGTCCTCATCGTGAGAAACTCGGTTGGCTGGAGCAGGATTGGCTCAATGGCGAGGGATTGGTATACAACTACGACTGTCGCTCGATGATAGAGCAGACGATGCAGAATATCGCCGATGCCCAGCATGCCAACGGTGCCGTTCCTACAACCGCTCCTGAGTATATCTACTTCAAGGGCAAGTGGCTCGACCCGTTTGCAGAATCACCAGAGTGGGGCGGTGCCCTGGTAGCGCTTCCATTCCTTTATCTGCAGCATTACGGCGACGACCGGATGGTGAAGAAATATGCACCGCAGATGTTCCGCTATGTGGATTATCTCCAGAGTAAGGACAGTTGCCATATACTGAAACAGGGTTTGGGTGACTGGTATGATTACGGAAAAGGCCGTTCGGGCTTCTCTCAGAATACCCCGATGCCGCTGGTAGCTACAGCCCATTATTATCAGTGGGTAAAACTGACACAGAAGGCTGCGGCAATGAGCGGAAAGACAGCTGAAGCCAACCGCTATGCCATCTTGGCTTCTGAAATTCTGCAGGCTTTCCAAAAGGAATTTCTGCATGTTGAGAAGGCTGCATCTTCTGAGCAATCTTCTTCGGATGCAGTGGTAAAGGATGCTGTAGAAAAGGTATATTACGGTTCGGGAAGTCAGGCTTCCAATGCCATTTCTTTGGCGCTGGGCATGGTTCCATCCCAGTATCGCAAGCAGGTTCTCCAGCATCTGGTAGATGATATTCATGCACATCACGACCGGCTGACAACCGGTGATGTGGGCAACCGCTACCTCTTCCAGGCATTGCTCAGAAACGGATATGCCGACCTCTGGTACAAGATGCTGGCGCATGATGATGTGCCGGGCTACGGCTTCCAGATCAAGAAGGGAATGACCACGCTCACCGAACAGTGGAATCCGGAGATGGGTGCTTCGATGAACCATTTCATGATGGCGCATATCAACAACCATTTCCTGCCGGATATTGTGGGCATCCGCATAGAGCAGGGCAGACTCATCATCGCTCCTCAGCCGATGGGCGACTTGACCTGGGCTAAGGGAAGTACCCGACTCAGCGATGGCAAACAGATTGCCGTGGTTTGGAAGAAATTGGCTGATGGTAAAATAGAGGTAACGGTAGATACCGATAATGATATAGAATACGAAATCAAGATAGATTATGATGAAACAGAACATAATGATGGCACTTATCGCGGCAAGCATGTCTTTGTCGGCAAGTGCGCAAGATAACGGTAACCAGCCAGAGGCTGATGCTCAGAACAGTTATCAGGGTCATTTCACCCGTAGTCTTCACGATGTGATGCAGGATGTATCGCAGCGCTGGGGTGTCCGCTTCAAATATAATGTGGATACCGTCGGTAGGCAGTTGCCTTATGCCGACTTCCGCATCAAACCCTATTCGCTGGAGGAAACCCTGACGAATATCTGCAAGTATTTCGACTTCAACTGGTGGAAGCAGAATGGTAATGTATATAAGATTAAGCCTTATGAATATCCCCGTCGCCATACCGAAGAGGGTGAGCAGATGCTAGCTTATCTCAAGACACTCTACCAGAACCGGGAACAGTTTGAAGCACGCAAGGATTCTGTACGCAAGGAGGTGCGCTGCATCCTGGGTATCGACCGTTATATGGATTCCCTGGTTCATAAGAAACCGATTTTGGGAAAGGTACGCAGGTATGATGGTTATACGGTTCAGAATATCTGCATCGAGACCTTGCCTGGCGAGCATGTCTTCGGTTCCATCTATACGCCCGCCAAGAAGGGTAAGCATCCTTTGATTATCTGTCCCGACGGTCATTTCGGTGGTGGCAGATATCGTGCCGATGAGCAGCAGCGCCTCGGAACCTTGGCAAGAATGGGTGCTATCTGTATAGATTTCGACCTGTATGGCTGGGGACAGAGTGAGGCTGAATATGGCAAGAATTCGCATCAGACCGACCGTGCCCATGTGATTCAGGCTCTGAATGCCGAGGTATTGCTCGATTATATGTGGAACCATCGCAAGGATGTGGATAAGACGCGCATCGGAGCGAATGGCGGCAGTGGCGGCGGTACGCATACAGTCCTGCTGACGGTACTCGATGACCGAATCACGGCAGCAGCCCCAACGGTGAATCTTGCTTCTCATTTTGATGGCGGTTGTCCTTGCGAGAGTGGCAAACCTATCCAGTTGGCGGGACATGGTACGTGTAATGCCGAGTTGATGGCTTTCTTTGCCCCTAAGCCATTGTTGGTTGTGAGCGATGGTGGTGATTGGACAGCCTCTGTTCCAACCCTCGAATATCCGTATCTGCAGTATATATATAATATGTATAGTGCCAAGGAGCAGGTTACCAACGTGCATCTGCCTAAGGAACGTCATGATTATGGCATCAATAAGCGCCAGGCAAACTACGATTTCTTCATCCGTGTCTTCGGTTTGGACCGCAGTAAGTTGGATGAAAGCAAAGTGAAGGTTGAAAAACCGGAAGTTTTGCAATCGGTCATCAGATAATAAGATAGAAGATAATAAATCAGACCTCACGCCGTTTTGTAAATGACGTGAGGTCTTTTTCGTCTTTTCTGACGACAAAGGCGGCTCTTTTGCGTCTATATATAAAATTGTTTAATCGATTAAAACAAAAACAAATGAAAATCTTAAGAACCATCACACTTTGCTGCCTGGCTTGTCTCTCTTTGCAAGCAACAGCACAATCGTATAAGCTCTGGTACGACAAACCAGCGCTGGTCTGGACCGATGCCTTGCCTTTGGGTAATGGCCGTTTGGGTGCTATGGTATATGGCATTCCAGCCACCGAACGTCTGCAGCTGAACGAGGAAACCATCTGGGCAGGACAGCCTAACAAGAATGCCAATCCTCATGCCAAGGCAGCTCTTCCAGTCGTGCAGAACCTCATCTGGCAGGGCGAATACCGTAAGGCACAGGATATGTGTACCGAGAAAATCATGTCGAATACCAACTTCGGAATGCCTTACCAACCCTTTGGTGATGTCTATATCTCGGCTCCCGGGATGGATGGCTATTCTCAGTATTATCGCGAACTGAGTCTGGATTCTGCCCGCTGCCTCACCCGCTGGACAGCCCATGGTGTCACCTATCAGCGCGAGGTTATCACCTCCTTTTCCGATAATGTAGTGATGGTAAGATTCTCTGCCAACAAGCCTCATAGCATCACCTTCAATGCCAACTTTACTTCCCCTCACGATGATGTCATCATCCGTACCGATGGCGAGGAAGCTACCCTCGAAGGAGTGGCTGCCAAGCACGAAGGTCTGAAGGGAAAGGTGAGATTCATGGGCAGAATGGCGGCTCAGATCAAAGGCGGCGAGGCTGCGAAGACCTGTCGCGACGGTGTGGTCAGCGTGAAGAATGCCGATGAAGCCGTACTCTATATCTCCATCGCCACCAACTTCGTGAATTACAAGGATATCACCGGCAACGAGGTGGAACGCAGCAAGCAGGCTCTCCATACCGCCATGGCGAAGGATGCCAGGGAGCAGATGGCGCAGCATGTGGCTAAATTCCAGAGCATGATGCATCGCAACTCGCTCTGGTTGGGCGCTGACAAGTATCAGAATCTGCCTACCGACGAACGCCTCATCCGCTTTGCCAAGCAGGACGATAACTATCTCGTAGCCACCTATTATGCTTTCGGCAGATACCTTCTGATATGCAGTTCGCAGCCTGGCACACAGCCAGCTAACCTGCAGGGCATCTGGAACGATAAGATGTTCCCGTCATGGGACAGCAAATATACCACCAACATCAACATGGAGATGAACTACTGGCCATCAGAGATGACCAACCTCTCCGAACTCAATGAACCGCTCTTCCGGTTGATTCGTGAGGTAAGTGAAACCGGAAAGGAATCTGCTCAGACCATGTATGGCAAGAACGGATGGGTTTTGCATCACAATACCGACATCTGGCGAGTAACAGGCGGTATCGACAAGGCAGCATCAGGCATGTGGATGACCGGTGGCGCCTGGGTTTCATCCCATCTCTGGCAACATTATCTTTATAGTGGCGACAAGGAATTCCTACGTAAAGCTTACCCGATTATGAAGGGTGCAGCCACCTTCCTCGACGAGATGCTGATACCGGAACCTGAGCATGGATGGCTCGTGATTTCGCCAGCTGTGAGTCCGGAGAATGTACATCCTTCCAAGGATGGAAAGATAGCCATGAGCTATGGCACTACGATGGATAATGAACTGCTCTACGAACTCTTCTCTACCGTTATCAGAGCGAGCGAGATTCTGGGCGAAGATGCCGGATATGCTGCTCACCTAAAGGAAGTATTGGGAAAGATGGCACCGATGCAGATTGGCAAGTGGGGACAGTTGCAGGAATGGATTAAGGACTGGGATGATCCTCAGGATAATCATCGCCATGTGAGTCATCTCTATGCGCTCTATCCAGGTAATCAGATTACACCGGAGAAGACCCCGGAACTCTTCGATGCTGCCCGTACTTCGCTGATACATCGTGGCGACCCTAGTACCGGCTGGTCGATGGGATGGAAGGTTTGTCTCTGGGCTCGTCTTCTGGATGGTAATCACGCTTATAAGTTGATTCATAACCAGTTGACCCTGACCGATGATCATTTCCTTGCCTACGGATTGAACAAGAAAAAGGGTGGAACCTATCGCAATCTTTTCGATGCACATCCACCATTCCAGATAGACGGCAACTTCGGCTGTACTGCCGGTATCGCCGAGATGCTGATGCAGAGCCATGACGGATGTGTCAATATCCTGCCGGCTCTTCCTGATGCCTGGAAGGCTGAAGGAAAGATACAGGGGCTCCGCACGAGAGGTGGTTTCCTCATCGAGGAACTGGCATGGAAGAATGGCAGAATCATGTCGCTCAAGATCCGTTCTACCCTCGGTGGTAACCTTCGTCTCCGTCTGCCGGCAGGCAACCGGTTAAAGGGCATCAAGAGTATGAAATCAGCCAAGGGAAAGAATCCGAATCCGCTCTTTTCAGCCTTCGAACAGCCACAGATGCAAAACCATTCAGAAGTGAAACTCAACAAGGTGGTGTTGCCAAAGGCAAATACCTATGACATCACTACACGAAAGGGAGAGACCATCCGATTGATTTAAAAATATGGGTATAAACTCCTTAACATCAAAACTCCTTTAGAAAATGAAAAAAATAATGATAACATTGGCGCTGACTTGCGGAATCTTTACCGCAGCCTCTGCCGCAAAAAACGAAAAGCCTTGGGCTAATGGTAAATTACAGGTTTCTGCCAACCAGCGATTCCTCCAGTTTGAAAACGGACAGCCGTTCTTCTTGTTGGGTGATACCGGTTGGCTTCTTCCGGAACGTCTGGATAGAGCCGAGGCACAGTATTATCTTCAGAAATGCCGTGTAGCGGGATTTAATACCGTTCTCATCCAGGTGATGGACGGCACACCTTCTTTTAATATCTACGGACAGCAGTCGCTCCCTGCCGGTTGGGATTTGTCGAAGGCGGACCCCGCTGGTGTTTACAGCTATTGGGATCATCTCGACTACATCATCAAACTTGCCGAACAGAACGGCATCTACATCGGCATGGTAACTATCTGGGGGTCTCAGGTAAAGGCAGAGAATATCAATGCCCAGCAGGCAAAGGCATACGGAAAGTTCCTTGCCAATCGCTATAAGAATTCGCCTAATATCATCTGGGTGATGGGTGGCGATATCCAGGGAGATATCCACCCAGAGGTGTGGGAGTCGCTCGCTACCAGCATCAAGAGCATCGACCACAACCATCTCATGACCTATCATCCTCGTGGCAGATATACTTCTGCCAAATGGTGGAGCAAGGTAAAATGGCTCGATTTCCATACCTTCCAGAGCGGTCACCGCAAGTATGGTCAGCGTATGGGCAACAAGGATTATCCTATCCCTGACAATACCGAGGAAGACAATTGGATGTATGTGGATTCTACCTGGGCATACAAACCTATCAAGCCTGTGCTCGATGCCGAACCAAGCTACGAGGATATTCCGAAGGGGCTGCACGATCCTAACGAGGAACGCTGGCAGGACTATGATATACGCCGCTATGCCTACTGGAGTGTCTTTGCCGGTTCCTGCGGTCATACCTATGGCCATAATGCCATCATGCAGATGTTGAAGCCAGGCTATCCTACCAGTTATGGAAGTGATGGAGCCGAGAAGCCTTGGTATGTGGCGCTCAACGACCCGGGATTCAACCAGATGAAGCATCTCAAGAATCTGATGCTCTCGCTGCCATACTTTGAGCGTGTGCCTGACCAGAGCATCATCGCCGGTGAGAATGGTGAAAGATATAACCGTCTGCTGGCTACCCGAGGCAACGATTATCTGATGGTTTACAATTACAACTGTGTTCCGATGAAACTCGACCTCCGTAAGGTTTCGGGTAGCAGAAAGAACGTATGGTGGATGGATGCTGCCAACGGACAGCTGGAATATATCGGAGCGTTTGACAACAAGGTCATCACCTTCGCTCCTCAGAAGGCTACCCGCGGTATCAGCGATGGTGTTTTCATCGCCATTGATGCCAGCAAGGACTATCTGAAGAAAGACCAGAAGATGATAGAAGACCAGAGTCTGGCTGGTAAGAAAAGAGATTTGAATGAATAAATAAAGTGAAGAGTGAAGAACGAAGAGTGAAGAATTCAAATGAAGAATAATATATTGATGAGTGTGTTGCTGACGGCATCGCTTTCGGCAACACTTCCGCTTTCCGCTGCCAGTCATGTTGACGTGGTAAAGATGCGGACGGAGAATCAGGTGAATCCTCTGGGCATCGGAACATCAACCCCTCGCTTCTCCTGGCAGATTACTTCTGACAGGAAGGGCGTGGTGCAGACGAGTTATCAGATTCTGGTGGCTTCTTCCCGAGAAAAACTGGATCGAAACGAGGCAGATTTATGGGATAGCGGTGAACGCAACAGCGATGAACAGCTGTGGATTCCTTATCAGGGCAAGGCGCTGCTGAGTGGCGCTCAAGCTTACTGGAAGGTGCGTATCACTACCAATAAAGGCAAGTCGGAATGGACCGAACCGCAGCTCTTTTCCATCGGACTGCTCGGTGAAACCAAATGGAGCGGCACTTGGATTGGCTTGGAAGACCTGCAGCCCGGAGAACAGAAAGGCATGCATACCCGACTGGCAGCACGCTATATCCGTAAGGACTTTGCGGCAAAAGGCAAGGTGAAGCGGGCGGTGGCTTATGTTGCCGGACTCGGTGTATACGAGTTTTATGTCAACGGCCAGCGTATGGGGGGCAGTCAGGCTTTGCAGCCAGTACCAACCGATTATCGCAAGACCATTTACTACAATACCTTTGATGTCACTTCGCTCCTGACCGAGAAGAATGCCATCGCCATCAAACTGGGCAACGGCAGAATGTTTCCGATGCGACTGGAGAAGGCTTACAAGACGCCTTTCTTCGGTTATCCGAAATGCCGCATCAACGTGAAGGTGGAGTATGAGAACGGAAAGACTGAAACCTGGGCAACCAATAACACATGGAAGTTGAGCTTCGATGGTCCTATCCGCAGCAACAACGAGTATGATGGCGAGGAGTATGATGCCCGCAGGGAACAGGCGCTGAAAGGCTGGACCCAGGCTGGTTTCGACGATAGCCAGTGGCAGAAAGCCGAGCGCTGTGTCATTCCTGACGGTACGTTGATGGCGCAGCCGATGACGGGAATGGTTGAGAAGGAATTCGGCCATCCGGTAAGTCTGAAGCATCGCCACGATACCCTCATAGTAGATTTCGGACAGAACATGGCGGGCTGGATTGGTTTCCAGGTCCGTGGCAAGCAGGGTGATACCATCCGTGTGAAATATGCAGAGAAACTGCAGGCTGACGGCAGTCTGTATCTCGACAACTTCCGCAATGCCCTCTCTGAGGATATTTATGTCTGTAATGGCAAGGAAAACGGAAAGTCTTGGCGTCCTGTCTTCTCTTATCACGGTTTCCGCTACGCTGCCATTACCGGTATGAAGAATGCCCGCAAGGAGGATTTCACCGCTTATACCGTGAGCGACGAGATGGCTACCATCGGACATATCGAGACTTCTGATACGATATTAAATAAGGTGTTGAAGAATGCATGGTGGGGCATCTACGGCAATTACAAGGGTATGCCGGTAGACTGTCCGCAGCGCAATGAGCGCCAGCCTTGGTTGGGCGACCGTACGGTGGGTTCGTTGGGTGAAAGTTTCGTTTTCGACAATGAGCGACTCTACAGCAAGTGGATGCACGATATCTGTGATGCCCAGCGTTCGGATGGCAATATTCCGGATGTGGCTCCTGCCTTCTGGAATTATTATACCGATGATGTTACCTGGCCGGCAGCCTTGCCTTTCACCTGTGATATGCTCTATCATCAGTTTGGCAACAAGCAGCCTATCATCGATTCTTATCCATCCATCAGGAAATGGATCAACCATATCCTGGCAGAATATACGGATAAGAACGGTATCATCACCAAGGATAAATACGGCGACTGGTGCGTACCACCAGAGAAGCTGGAACTGATTCACAGTCAGGATCCGAAGCGAAAGACAGATGGTAAGCTGATAGCCACCGCCTATATGATCCGCTGTCTGCAGCTGGCAGAGCAGTTTGCCAACCTGCAAGGTTTGAAGGAAGAAGCGAAAGCTTGGGCAGACCGCAGAAGCGGGATGATAGATGCCTTCAACAGGCAGTTCCTCACCAACAAGGCAGGAACATCCCGTCGTCCGGGTCATGTGCTTTATCCAGACAGCATCTATTATGGCAACAATACCTCTACAGCCAATCTCCTGGCGCTCTCCTTCGGCATAGCTCCCCAGGAGTTGCGCAGTGAACTCATCAAGCAGGTAGTGAAGGGCATCTGCATCGATGCCAAGGAACATGTCAACTGCGGTGTCATCGGCATCTCCTGGCTCCTTCGCGGTTTGAGTGACAACGGTTTCCCTGATGTGGCTTATCTCCTGGCTATCCAGCGCACCTATCCGTCGTGGGGTTATATGGCAGAGAACGGAGCCACTACCATCTGGGAACTCTGGAATGGCGACAAGGCTGATCCGAAGATGAATTCGGGCAATCATGTAATGCTTCTGGGCGACTTGCTTACCTGGTGCTATCAGTATCTGGGAGGCATCCAACAGAAGGGCGTCAACGTACAGCAGGTTGCTGAGGCTGATGCCAGCGTGGCTTACAAGCACATCGTGTTGAAGCCAGCCTTCAGTATTCAGAACTGCGAATCGGTAAAAGCTGATTACGAGACTCCATACGGAGTAGTGAAGAGCCAGTGGAAGAAGACCTTGCAGCATGTGGATTGGGATATCACCGTGCCTTGCAACACCACAGCCGATGTCTATCTGCCTGATGGTAAGGTTGAGATGGTAGGTAGTGGCGATTATCATTATTCGGTAGAAATCCCTACCCGCGATGCTGCCATTCTGAAGGATGAATTCCTTTATGATTACAGCGGCTTCCCATCGGCTCATGCCTCTACTATTACCCAGTTGAAGAATGGTGACCTGGTGGCTGCTTACTTCGGCGGTACCTTCGAGCGCAATCCGGATGTCTGCATCTGGGTAAGTCGCAAGCCGAAGGGTGCCAAGGCTTGGGAGAAACCTATCCTGGCTGCCGATGGTGTTTATCGCCTGGGTACTCCTGAGGCTAAGAAGGCGGGTCTTTCGGGCATCGATGAGAAGACAACTCCGGCTGATAAGGGACCTATCAAGGACGGATTGCACCGTTTCGGTGTGCCAGCCGGCTACAAATATGATTTCCGCTCTAAGTCAGCCAATATCAAGTTGCCTGCCAATCTGAAGCGCAAGTCTTGCTGGAACCCTGTGCTCTATACCATGCCCGATGGCGAGATTTGGCTGTTCTACAAGGTGGGAGCTACCGTTGGCGACTGGACGGGCTGTCTTGTGAAATCGAAGGATGGCGGTAAGACCTGGAGTGATCCGGAGGCTTTGCCAGACGGTTTCCTCGGTCCTATCAAGAACAAGCCGGAAATGGTGAACGGCAGACTCATCTGCGGTTCCAGTACCGAGAACAAGGGTTGGCGATTCCATGTAGAGATTCTCGACTTGAAGACCAAAAAGTGGAAGTATGTGGGTCCGGTAGATGCCGAACTGAAGCCTCGTACCGATGATGTGGATTTGGCTACGGTGGATATGCAGCATCCTATCTACAAGGAGGGTGAGAAGGCTAGATATATCTACAGTATCCAGCCATCTATCCTGAAGTTGAAGGATGGCAGATTGCAGGTTCTGATGCGTACCCATAATGCCAAACTTGCCACCAGTTTCAGCAGCGACGGTGGTGATACCTGGACTCCGGTTACCCTGCTCGACATCGAAAACAACCAGAGCGGTACGGATGCTGTCACCCTGAAGGATGGCAGACACGTGCTCATCTACAACAATTTCGAGACGTTGCCGGGAACCAAGAAGGGACCTCGCACGCCATTGAGTCTTGCCATTAGCGATGACGGCACTCATTGGCGTCATCTCCTCACCCTGGAGGACAGTCCTATCAACCAGTATTCCTATCCAGGCATCATCGAGGGAAAGGATGGCAAACTGCATTGCATCTATACCTGGCGCCGCCAGAGAGTGGCGTATAAGGAAGTGGATTTGAAAAAGATAAAATAAGAAAATAGTAAATTAAAAGGATAGAATATGTACGATGAACGTATCATACTCTATCCTTTTATTGTTTTAAGACCCCTAAGCGAATGTTCCTTCATTGATTACAAAAAGAAGGAAACTGCGTCTTTATTTATAAAACAAAGACTAAGACAATGATAAAAGTACAAAAGATTTTTGTGATGGCAGCCCTCGTGCTGATTCCATCTGTATCCTTTGCCCAGAAAGTAAATATCCTGACCGAGAAGAAGGCTTCTAATCGGGAACAGTATGCTGCTGAATACCTACAGAAGAAGCTTAACCGCTTGGGATTCTCTGCAGTGGTGAACGGCAAGAAGGGCGAATATTGCATTTCGCTCTCGCAAGCCAAGGATACTGCCGGACTGAAGAAGGAAGGTTTCTCATGGACCCGCAAGGGAAAGAAGATCCTGTTGCAGGGAAATGATGGCTCTGGTGTCATCTACGGCTGTAACGAAATAGCAGAATACGTGGCTCAGCATGGTTCTCTCAATATGCCGCTGAAACAGGTAGATGCACCTGAAATGGTGCTCCGTGGTGCCTGCGTAGGCTTGCAGAAAACCGTTTATCTGCCGGGCCATCAGGTTTACGAATACCCTTATACACCGGAGAATTTCCCTTGGTTCTATGACAAGGAACAGTGGATCCAGTATCTCGATATGCTCGTAGACAACAAGATGAATTCGCTTTATCTCTGGAACGGTCATCCTTTTGCTTCGCTCGTCAAACTGAAGGATTATCCTTTCGCCCTCGAAGTGGATGAGGCCACTTTCAAGAAGAACGAAGAGATGTTCTCGTTCCTGACCAGGGAGGCTGACCGACGTGGCATCTTCGTCATTCAGATGTTCTACAACATCATCCTCTCCAAGCCTTTTGCCGATCATTATGGCTTGAAGACACAGGACCGTCACCGTCCTATCACTCCGCTCATCAGCGATTATACCCGCAAGTCGGTAGCTGCCTTCATCGAGAAATATCCGAATGTAGGCTTGCTCGTCTGTCTCGGTGAGGCGATGAATACCTACGAGGATGATGTGGAATGGATGACCAAGACCATCATTCCGGGTGTCAAGGACGGTTTGAAGGCTTTGGGCAGAACCGACGAACCGCCAGTCCTGCTCCGTGCCCACGATACCGACTGCAAGATGGTGATGGAGGCAGCGCTGCCCCTCTACAAGAACCTCTATACGATGCATAAGTATAATGGAGAGTCGTTGACCACCTATCAGCCTCGCGGTCCTTGGACCAAGATTCATACCGATTTGGCAGCCCTGGGTTCTACCCATATCAGCAATGTACATATCCTTGCCAATCTCGAACCATTCCGCTGGTCATCTCCTTCTTTCGTTCAGAAGGCGGTAACGGTGATGCACGATGTTCATCACGCCAATGCCCTGCATCTCTATCCGCAGGCTAGTTACTGGGATTGGCCTTATACGGCAGATAAATTGCCTGGCGGACAGCGGGAGAAACAGTTGGACCGCGACTGGATGTGGTACAAGACATGGGGAAGATATGCCTGGAACTGCCGTCGCGATGTAGCTGCCGAGGGTAATTACTGGGATAAGGTGCTTGCTGATTACTATGCTTCTGATGCCGCTGTTGCTGACAGCATCCGCAAGGCATACGATGAGAGTGGCGAGATTGCGCCTAAGCTCCTCCGCCGTTTCGGTATTACTGAGGGCAACCGTCAGACGCTGCTCCTGGGCATGTTCATGAGTCAGCTGGTGAATCCATATAAGTACACCATCTATCCTGGTTTCTATGAGAGTTGCGGTCCTGAGGGCGAGAAACTCATCGAATATGTAGAGAAGGAGTGGAAGCATCAGCCTCATGTGGGTGAGTTGCCACTCGATATCGTAGCTCAGACCGAGGCTCATGGCGACAAGGCTGTGGCACCCATCGATGCCATTGCTGACCGCATCACCGGCAATCAGGATGAGTTCCGTCGCCTTCAGAACGATATGCATTGTTACCGTGCTTTTGCCTATGCTTTCGGTTGGAAGGTGAAGGCGGCTCAGCATGTGCTCAACTATAAGTGGGGCAAGGATATCAAGGAACTGGATGCTGCCGTTCCGCTGCTCGAAAAGAGTCTGGATTATTACCGTCAGCTGGTAGATCTTACCAAGGATACCTATCTCTATGCCAATTCGATGCAGACCGCCCAGCGCCGTATCCCAATCGGAGGTGATGGCGGCAACATGAAGCATTGGAGTGAACTCTTGCCGAAATATGAGCAGGAACTGGCGAATCTGAAGAAGAACATCGCCATGCTCAAGGCTCAGGCTGCGGGTACTTACAAGATGAAGGCTGAGGATATCAAACCTTTGAAGGATGCAACCCAGCAGAAGGGTGCTTTCCAGATGGAGAATATCAATGGCGAGGCTAATTTCAAGATGGTGAAAATAGCCAAGGGTGCCAAGCTCTTCAGCGATTTGGATAGTGTAGTAACAGATTTCGCTCCTGAGTTGGCAGGTATGAATGCTTATGTGATGAACAGCAGCAAGCAGCGTGGCGAGTCTACCTCGCTCACCTTCACCACCAAGAAGCCTGTGCAGCTCTTGATAGGATATTTCCGTGATGACCAGATGAAATATGCCAAGGCTCCTAAGTTGGAGACCGATGCCACTGCCAACGATTACGGTCAGGCAGAGCCACAGCTCACCAGTGCCATCCGCATCGACGGCATGCCACAGGTCAACATCCACAAGTATGAGTTTGCCGCCGGCAAGCACACCCTGCTCTTACCAAAGGGCTTCCTGCTTGTGCTCGGTGCTACGGGCGATAAGATTACCGTTCGTGATGCCGGTCTCTCAGGTGCCGATAAGGCGATTGATTGGCTGTTCTACTAAATAGAATGATATAATTGTAAGGATAGAGTATGGCACAAATCATGTGTTATGTTCTATCCTTTCTTCGTTTTGTTGGCGAGGTTTTTATTTCTATTTCAAGTTTTGCATGTAAACTCCACACGCCCTGAAAGTTCAGTTATGTTGTATGTTTACGCCTTAATCCATTACAGGAAATTCTCTTAAATTCAAGATTTATTGCTTGTAATCTTGGGAATGCATATTGCTTGTCATTCTTATATACTGTACCCATCCAAAACCAACTATAAGTATTGATATATAGGGGGGAATACTCTATAAGTTTTTCAGACAGTTTAATGAGTCTTTTATCTTTAACACAATCTCTAGGTAGATTGGTGTGTTACCAGTACAATTCCTATTATAAATAATGTTCTATTTTTCATGAGTTGTAATTTTTAAGTTGCTGCAAATATAACCTTTTCCTTTTATAATGTGTGATTTTTCATGGTTAATAATTCTAAATAGCATAAACTTTATGTAATTAGTTACAAAAACTATCTCCAAACGTCTTTGTATTTGTAAGATTTAAAATTAATATGTACTAAAATAAAAATATGAAGATCGAAAGAAAAAGACTGGTACTCTTATCTCTTCTTGTCTTTGGCAGCATCACCGCTTTTGCACAGAAAATCAGCCAGAACGTGATGCAGAAGATATACGACGAGGTAAAGACACCTTATAAATATGGTATGGTGGTTGCACCTGAGGACAACTACCACAAGATAGACTGTCCGATGGTGTATCGCGAAGGAAACAGGTGGTTTATGACCTATGTGGTATACAACGGCAAGGACGGAACGGATGGAAGAGGGTATGAAACATGGCTCGCTACCAGCGATGACCTGCTGCAATGGAAAACCCTGGGCCGCCTGCTCTGCTATGCCGACAAGGGATGGGATATGAACCAGCGTGCAGGATATCCGGCGCTGATAGACTGGACCTGGAACGGATCCTATGAGATGGCAAAATACAAAGGTCGCCACTGGATGAGCTATTTCGGTGGAGAAGGTACGGGCTATGAGGCCATCCGCAAGCCGCTCAATATGGGTATGGCTTCTACCAAAGGCGATATCACCCAGGCACATCCTTGGGAAACATCCCCTTCGCCTGTTCTCTCTATCAACGATAAGAGTGCACAGTGGTGGGAGAAACTCACCCATTATAAAAGCACCGTCTACTGGGATAAGAACAAGACGTTGGGCAAACCTTTCGTGATGTTCTATAATGCCGGTGGCATCAACCCTGCCAACCAGCTGAAGGCTGAGCGTATCGGTATCGCCCTCTCCAGCAATATGACTTCCTGGCGTCGTCTGCCTCTCCGCACAGCCAAGCGAAAGACTGGCAATCCGGTGTTCTTTCATGAGGCTCCGGGCATCATTACGGGAGATGCACAGATCGTGAAGTTCCCGCATTATTATGTCATGTTCTATTTCTCTGCCTTTAATCCGAAGAGAAAATACAATGCCTACAATACCTTTGCCGTGAGCCGGGACCTGGTGAACTGGCAGGACTGGGAGGGAGCCGACCTGATTTATCCTTCCAAACCTTATGATGATATGTTCGCCCATAAGAGTTATGTGCTGAAGCATCAGGGTGTGGTTTACCATTTCTATTGTGCCGTGAACCATGCCGGACAGCGAGGCATTGCCGTGGCTACCAGCGTGCCGATGGGGCGTTCGCAGGTTTCTTTCCCGACACTAGAAAAGAAGGGAAAGCGACAGATTATGAGTCTGAATCAGGACTGGCAGGTAAGCTTCGGCAAGACTTCGGAAGATAGTATCACGAAGAAGATGGGAACCTTCCGGGTGAATGTGCCCAACAATCTGGACGATTATTACGGTTACCGCCAGCTGAAGCACGGCAACCTGCATGGTACCGCCACCTACGAGAAGCATTTCTCCGTTCATAAACAGACCGGAAAACGCTATTTCCTGCAGTTGGAAGGTGTGGGAACCTTTGCTACGGTCAAGGTGAACCGCAAGAGTTATCCGAAGGAATTGGTAGGCAGAACCTGCTTTATGCTCGATATCTCGGATGCGCTCCGTGAGGGCGATAATACATTGAATATCAAGGTAGAACATCCTGCCATGCAGACCAATAATCCTTGGCCTTGTGGTGGCTGTTCGTCAGAGTGGGGCTTCTCGGAGGGCAGTCAGCCTTTCGGCATCTTCCGTCCGGTATCGCTCATCGAAACCGATGAGGTGAGGGTAGAGCCTTTTGGAGTACACGTCTGGAACAACGAAGCATGCGACAGCGTCTTCGTAGATACTGAGGTGAAGAACTATTCCGACCATGAGCAGACCATCGAGGTAATCAGTAAACTGGCGCTGAGCAGCGGCAAGACCGCTTTCCGCCAGGCCGGAAAGATTACCCTGAAGGCAGGCGAGACCCAGGTGGTCCGTCATCAGGCAAAGGTCAGCGATGCCCATCTGTGGGGCATCACGGATCCTTATCTCTATACCCTTTCCAGCATCATCAAACGAGAGGGCAAGACCATCGATGATGTGGCTACCCCTTTCGGCATCCGCTCCATCTCCTGGCCGGTACTCCGACAGAAACAGGCTGCGCTCCGTGGCGATTCAGCCCAGATGGATAAGAAAGACGGCAGATTCTATCTCAACGGCAGTCCGGTTTTCATCAACGGAACCTGCGATTACGAGCATCTCTTCGGTCAGAGTCATGCCTTCTCTCACGAGCAGATAGCTTCCCGTGTCAAGATGATGCGCCAGGCAGGTTTCAATGCCTTCCGTGAGGCTCATCAGCCACATAATCTCTATTACCAGCAGTTGCTGGATGAGCAGGGCATGCTGTTCTGGAGTCAGTTCTCGGCACATGTCTGGTATGATACATCCGCCTTCCGCAAGAACTTCAAGCGTCTGCTGCGCCGCTGGATTAAGGAGCGCCGCAATTCGCCTAGCGTCATTCTCTGGGGCATTCAGAACGAGAGTGTGATGCCGAAGGATTTCACCGAGGAGTGTGCTGCCATTATCCGGGAGATGGACCCTACCGCCCAGACCATGCGCGCCATCACCACCTGTAATGGAGGAGAGGGAAGCGACTGGAATGTGATTCAGAACTGGAGCGGAACCTACGGCGGAACAGCCGATAAATATGATCAGGAATTGAAACAGCCTAACCAGTTGCTGAATGGTGAATATGGTGCCTGGCGCACGCTCGGTTTCCGCAGTTTCGATGCAGAGAAACTGCATGCCGGTGATGCGAAGGCCCTGTCAAAAGCCTATACCGAAGATGCCTTTGTATCTCTTCTCAGCAAGAAGGCGATGCTGGCAGAAAGCGCCAAGGACAGCGTCTGCGGCCATTTCCAGTGGCTCTTCGTATCGCATGAGAACCCAGGCAGAGTGCAGCCAGATGAGGCTTACCGACGCATCGACAAGGTGGGACCGTTCAATTACAAGGGACTTCTCACGCCTTGGGAACAGCCTACCGAAGGCTTCTACTGGTATCGCAATCATTATACGAAGGTGCAGCCTGATACGCTTACGCCTACAGCTGCCGACCGCAACAGAGATCTTCTGAAACCAGCCGAGGGTTATACCTATCTGTATAGAGTGAACTGCGGCGGTGATGCCGTTACAGACAGTTATGGCAGCGAGTGGGAGCAGGACGACAGCGTCTATTCTCATTCCTGGGCAGAGCGTTTCGGCATGAATCCGTTTACGGCGAGTCAGGGACATATCACTTCCCGCATTCATGGTTTGAAATCATCGTCTGCAGCCTCTCAGCATGCTGCGGCTCCTGATGCAAAGCTCTTCCAGTATTTCCGTTGGGGCCGTCATGCGCTGAATTATCAGTTTGCTGTTCCGGATGGAGAATATCGCGTAGAACTCTATTTTGCCGAGCCTTGGCTGGGCAAGCATGAGGGCACCGGTATCGATTGTGAAGGCGAGCGCATCTTTGATGTAGCCATCAACGATTCCGTGGTAGTAGATGACCTCGACCTTTGGGCTGAGGCTGGCTTTGCGGGAGCCTGCAAGAAGGTGGTAGATATCAAGGTAAAGGGCGGTCTGCTGACCGTTTCTTTCCCTGAAGTAACGGTGGGAGAGGCAATCATCTCTGCCATCGCCATTGCTGCCAAGGGAGAGATAGGAGATGCTGAGAAGTGGAATCTCGCCTTCAAGGGCAGCAAGCCTGAGAGCGGAATGAGCAAGACTTACTGGGCTGATCTGGATAAGGATGTGGTAGAGAAATATCCGAAGGAGCTGTTGCCTCAGGACAACGAAGTATTCCCGGCTGTGCGCTATAAGAGCAAGTCCTCAACCTGGACTATCAATCCTGGTGTAGCCCGCGAATACATGTTGCGTTTCCGCTATAAGAACACAACCGGTGAGCAGCAGGTTGGCAGGTTGAAGATTGTGGACAGCAAGGGCATCGTCCTGTTGGATAGAGACATGACCTTCCCTGAAACGCCGAATAAGTTCAAAACCATCGGTACCACTACCGATTCTCAGATCAATGCCGGTACCTATCAGATAATCCTCTCCGGTCTTCCGAACGTTTCGTTCGATTATCTGGAAGTGCAATAAAAGGAAATCTGCGCCATTTGCGAAATCTGTGTGACTTAAGAATCTCACGCAGATGACGCAGATGGCGCAGTTTTATTTCTTGCGTAATAAGTTTTTTTGAGAAAAAAGTCTCAAAGTCTCATTATTTGGTGGAAATATTGTTGTAAAGTATTGATATATAGTGATTTGTAAAAATGGTACTTCCTAATATCTTTACAAAAAAGTATCATGGAAGTATCATAAAACAGGGAGAAGTATCATGAAATCGAGATACGCAAGTCCGTTAGGCGTTAGGGTTCCGTTAGGCGTTCCTGCGGATCTCCCTAACACTAGTCAACTGGTTTAATAAATAAGTATAAACCGAGTCAACTCGTCTTATAAAATAAGATAAAAAGTGGTCAACCAAAATCGTTAAACCACACCTAGCGGACTTGCAAACCACAATGCCCAGAACTTGCCCAAGCCTTTGGGTATTTGTGCCCAACTATGTAGGGCATTGCTGCCCAAGGCTTTGGGCATGGATGCCCATCGTTTTGGTCATTCGTACCCATGTACGTGGGTACGAGTAACCACGTACGTGGACATAATTGATTCATTTCGTTCGATATTTCGCTTGTTTTGTATGCTGTTTCGCTTGTTTTGTATGATGTTTGCCGGTTTTTTATGATACTTCTCCCTATTTTATGATACTTCGATGAGACTTCTCTGGCTATTTTCAGAAAAGTATCATTCTTATAAACACTTATATATCAGATATATAAACTAAAAATTTCCTAAAAATGAGACTTTGAGACTTTTTTCGAGAAAAAACACTTATATGTGTGTTCGCGTGAAAGCGACGGTAAATCTAAAAAGTACTCATTCTCAGTTACAAAAAATGGGGTGGGGCGTCTTTATTGTATGGACAAAAACGATAAACTGGTAAACTGTTTAAAAAATAAATAATATGATGAACAAACGGAAAATCATGTTCATGATGGCTGGGATGGTTTTGCCAATCCTTGCACCTCAGGCTTCAGCCGCTGCAGAGCACCATGACTGGGAAGACCAACATGTGCTTTCCATCAACCGGGAACCGGCACGGGCTGCATTCATGCCTTATCAGGCAAAGAAGGGAGATAGCCAGATGTCGCTCAACGGCGAATGGAAGTTCAGATGGACGAAGACCCCGGAGGAACGAATCGTGGATTTCTATCGTACTGACTATAGCTGCAAGGACTGGAAATTGCTCGCGGTACCAGCCAATTGGGAGGTGAACGGATATGGTACACCTATCTATATATCAGCTGGTTATCCCTTTAAAATCAATCCTCCTTATGTGATGACTACACCTAAGAAGGACTGGACTACCTACGAGGAACGCAATCCTACCGGACAATATAAACGTAGCTTCCAGCTGAAGGCAAACTCGCTGCTGTTCCGGCAGGACCGTCAGACCTTCCTGCGCTTCGAGGGCGTGATGAGCGCCTTCTATGTATGGGTGAACGGCGAGAAGGTGGGATATTCGCAGGGTTCGATGGAACCGAGCGAATTTAATGTGACTTCTTATCTGAAGGCAGGCAATAACGAGATAGCCGTGGAGGTTTACAAGTATAGCGACGGCAGTTATCTGGAAGATCAGGACTTCTGGCGCTTCGGTGGCATCCACCGTGATGTTTGGCTCTATTCCACACCGAATGTCCGCATCCGTGATTTCGCCGTCCGCACCCTGCCGCAGCTCTCTTCCGCTACATCCTCTCCTTGTGATTTCACCCTGCAGATTAATCCGCAACTGGCGGTGGCAGCAGGTGAGAAGGGAGAAGGTTACTGGCTGATGGCGTGGCTGGAGGATGCAGAAGGTAAAGGCGTGATGCTAAAACTGCCGGGAGCTGACAGACCGGAGGCTTCTCTGCAGGCTTCTGCCGACGAAATTCTCGACCTGAATCATAAGACAGCCCTGATGAACGAATGGTATCCGCAGCGAGGTGGAAGAAAATTCGAACGCATGGAAGGTGTGGTGGAAAAACCGCATGCCTGGACCGCTGAGACACCTTATTTATATACCCTGAAACTGGCACTTCTCGACAAGCAGGGAAGTGTGGTGGAACAGGTACAGCAGCGCATCGGATTCAGATGGGTTTCAGTAGAAAACGGACAGTTGATGGTGAACGGAAAACCTATCAGACTGCGTGGCGTGAACCGGCATGAGCATGATCCGAAGTTGGCACGAGTGATGACCGAGGAGATGATGCAGCGCGATATCCGGCTGATGAAGCTGGCGAACGTGAATGCCGTCAGAACCAGTCATTATCCGAATGTTTCCCGCTGGTATGAACTGTGCGATAGTGCTGGCATCTATGTGATGGATGAGGCAGATTGCGAGACCCACGGACTCCGTGGTACGCTCACCTCTACTCCCGACTGGAATGCCGCCTTTCTGGACAGAGCCGTGAGAATGACAGAAAGAGACAAGAACCATCCGAGCATCATTTTCTGGAGCTTGGGCAACGAGAGCGGTTTCGGTGCCAATCATGCAGCTATGGCAGGCTGGCTTCATACCTTCGACCCAACGAGACTGGTGCATTATGAAGGTGCTCAGACGCCTTATCAGCCAGCGAAGGGCCTGAGCGAGAAGGATTTTGATGAGACCGACCCAGCCTGTGTGGATGTCATGAGCCGTTTCTATCCCCGTGTGAAGGCAGAGTATCTGAATCCGGGTGTTCCCGAAGGTTCTGACAAGGAGAGAGCGGAGAATGCCCGATGGGAGCATCTGCTGGATATTGCGATGAGAAAGAACGATAATCGTCCTGTGCTTACCAGCGAATATGCCCATTGTATGGGTAATGCGCTGGGTAATTTCAAGGAATATTGGGAGGAGATATACAGTCATCCCCGTATGGCTGGCGGCTTTATCTGGGACTGGGTTGACCAGGGCATCTATGCTCCGGGAACCAACCATGTGCTCTATGGCGGTGATTTCGGTGATAAGCCTAATCTCAAAGCCTTCTGTCTGAATGGTGTGGTCTTCTCCGACCGCTCGGTATCGGCTAAGTATCAGGAGGTAAAGCATACTTATGCACCGGTGTGGATAACTCAGAAAGGGGATGAAATCTGGGTGAAGAATCATCATTCCCATCTCTCGCTGGAGGGCTTCAGCTGCCAGTATCAGGTGACGAAAAATGGTGCTCTCGTTCAGGAGGGAGAACTGAAAATGCCATCAGTACAGCCGGGTGATAGTGCAAAGTTATGCAGCTTGCGTGACTTCAAAGCGTATAAAAATACAGATTCCCGATTGAATCTCTCTGTCACTTCCCAACAGGGTGTAGAGGTAGGAAGGGAGCAGATAGCCCTCAGCGATGACTTGTATGAAGCTGGCAGGAAACTGGCTGCGGATGCCATGAAGCGATACAAGTCTTCCCGCCGTTTGGCAACTCTGTCAACTGCCGAGTTGCTGGCACGCAATTTCTCCGTGATTCCTCAGATCTTCCGTGCGCCAACCGACAACGACAAGAGTTTCGGCAACTGGATAGCGAAGGATTGGAAGAAGACTCATCTCGACAGCACACTTTCCGCTATCCCGTTGAAGGATGGGGAGTATGTATATCATTATGGTGAGGATGGAGCATCAGATAAGGCTGGTTCTTCGGCATCGGCTAAGTCTGGCGGCAATATCCGTCTCCGTTTAGAGGTATCTCCTCAGCAGGACGGCTTTGTCGATGTGAAGGCTACCTATAGTTTTGAGGGCAATCTGCCTGAACTTCCTCGTCTGGGTCTGATGCTGAAGCTGCCAAGAGTGGCTTACGACCAGGTGAAATGGTATGGCAGGGGACCTTGGGAGAATTATCCTGACCGCAAGCAGTCTTGTCCGATAGGATGGTATGAGAGTAGCGTGGAGAATCAGTTTACCCACTATCCCCGTCCGCAGGACAACGGCAACCACGAGGACTGTTCGTATATCGAACTGACCAATAAAAATGGCAAGAATGCCCTGCAGGTTGTCGCTGCCGGCGATACACCTTTGAGTTTCTCTGCCTTGCCATACACCGTGGCAGACCTCTATGCCGCCCGTCACGATTTCGAACTGAAGCAGTCGGGTAATCCTAACCTGCGCTACACCTGTCTCAGTCTCGACTGTGCCGTTCTGGGCCTGGGTAACAGCAGTTGCGGACCTGGTGTATTGAAGAAATATTCCATCGACAAAACCAAGACTTATACCCTGCATTTCAAGATGAGAATACTGTGAGGCATCAGGTATGGAAATGCCGTTTTGAGGCAAATTAATAACTTGTCGGAAAAGGTGTGTAAAAGCCCTTTTCCGACAATTTTAGCTCTATAATCTGCGAAAGTTGATGATTTTTGATATATTTTCGCAGCTTATCGGCGTATTCTCGGAAAAATATCGTATCTTTGCACCATCACTTAAAGAATCATAATATGGCAGAGAAAATCATCGGAAGACATTCAGAGAAGGCTCTCCTGGAAAAATATTACAACTCTGGGAAAGCGGAGTTTATCGCTATGTATGGGCGACGCAGAATCGGCAAGACTTTCCTGATTCGACAATACTTCAGAAATCAGTTTTCTTTTGATATGACAGGAGTATTGGAGGGTAACAAGAATGAGCAGATGACTGCTTTCCACATGGCACTCAAGACTTATGGCTACAAAGGAAGGAAGAACAACACTTGGCTAGACGCATTCTTCGCCTTACGTCAACTCTTGGAGGAAAAACTCCAAGATGGAAAACGATGCGTCATATTCATCGATGAACTACCTTGTCTCGATACACCTAAGGCAGGTTTTGTTCATGCCTTGGGACATTTCTGGAACAGTTGGGCAAACTGGCAATCCCAAATCATGCTCATCGTTTGTGGTTCAGCTACGTCATGGATGGTTCGCAATATCATAGACGACCATGGGGGGCTGCACGACAGAGTAACCCATGAGATGCCTCTCCATCCTTTCACCTTAGCGGAAACGGAAGAATACTTCCAAGAAAATGGATTCAGATGGAAACGTTTGAGTCTGCTGCAAGTATATATGGCTGTAGGCGGTGTACCTTATTATATGAGCCTATTCCTGCCAGAAGAAAGCCCTGCCATCGGACTAGACCGTTTGTTCTTTAGCGAGAACGCAGAACTGCAAAAGGAATATCGCCGACTGTTCTACTCTCTCTTTCGCAATGCCCAACCTTACCAGGATATCATCTCTGTCTTGGCAAAGAAGTCGAGCGGCATGACAAGAGAAGAGATAAGCAAAGCCCTCAATGTTGACAACAACGGCAAACTGGGAGACATGCTTACTGACTTGATTTATTGTGATTTTATCCGCAAGTATAATGTAAGGGACAAAAAGATAAAAACGAACTCGGCACTCTACCAACTTGTAGATTTCTATACCATCTTTTACAACACATTTGCCTCAAAAAACAGCACCGAGGAACATTATTGGAGCAGAAATGCCACTTCTTCGGAAGTAAAAAGCTGGTATGGGCTAGCCTACGAGAGAGTCTGCCAAGCACATCTGCCACAAATAAAGCAAGCCCTCGGCATCGCCAGTGTCAAAACAGAGCATTACTCTTGGAAAAGCAAGACCCTGACAGATGGCGCACAAATAGACATCATCATCGACCGTGCCGACAATACCATCAATCTCTGTGAGGTAAAGTATTGTGATCACGAATACCAACTTGACAAGGACGAGTTCTTCAAGATAAATCACAGAGTAGAGGCTTTTGAAGAAGAAACCCAAACAAAGAGTACAATCTTACCTACCATGATTACGACATTCGGACTTGCCAAAGGTATGTATAGCGACCAGATTATCGTTAAGCTAACCATGGATGATTTGTTTGGAAAATAGCAAGGCAAAAAAGACCAGGTCGCGCTCGGCACGCTTGCCAAAGCCAGGACCTGGGTGATACTGAAAGCGTAATTCAAGATGAAATCATCTACTTATCTAGTTACAAAACCGAGGGTTATGAGTCTTTATTGAGGAATAATAAAATGAATATAAACAAATACGGAATAAACAATATGTATCTAAAACAAACGTTTTTAATGATAGCTTTGGGGGCGATGGCGATGACTGCTGCCGCACAGGCTAGTATTGATACACAGCGCCAGTATCTCTCGGGACATGGATGTGATGATATGGTGAACTGGGACTTCTACTGCACAGGTGGTAGGAATGCCGGCAAGTGGACCAAGATTGGGGTGCCTTCCTGCTGGGAACTCCAGGGATTCGGTACCTATCAGTATGGTATGCGATTCTACGGAAAGGCTACTCCAGAAGGTATTGCTGACGAAAAAGGAAAATATAAATATGAGTTTACGCTGCCACAGGAGTGGGAGGGCAAACAGATAGAACTCGTCTTCGAAGCCGTGATGACCGATGCCAAGGTAACCATCAACGGCAGAAAGGCGGGAAACGGTTTGCATCAGGGCGGTTTCTATCGCTTTACTTACGATGTGAGCGACCGCATCTTCTTCGGAAAACATAAGAACAGACTCGAAGTGGAGGTGAGCAAGGAGAGTAGCAACAGTCAGGTGAACATGGCGGAGCGCCGTGCTGACTACTGGAACTTCGGCGGCATCTTCCGTCCTGTATTCATCGTGGCGAAACCTGCGGAGAACATCGACCGTGTGGCGATTGATGCCAAGGGCGATGGTCATTTTATGGCAGACTGCTACCTGAACCGTGCCGTCAAGGGGGCGAAGGTGAAGACCGAGATTCTGGATGAGAAAGGAAAGGTGGTAGCATCGAACGTGGCTGATGCCAGAAACAGCGATGAGGCACATGTCGACTTCCAGACGAAGGCACCTAAGCTGTGGACTGCTGAGACTCCACATCTCTATACTGCCGTTTTCACACTCCAGGATGCAGCAGGCAAGACGCTCCACAGAGAGCGTCAGAAGTTCGGCTTCCGCACCATCGAATACCGTGCCAGCGATGGCGTTTATATCAATGGTCAGAAAGTCATCTTCAAAGGTGTGAACCGTCACAGCTTCCGTCCTGAGACCGGTAGAACGCTGAGTAAGGCGAAGAATATAGAAGATGTGAAACTCATCAAGAGCATGAACATGAATGCCGTGAGATTGAGTCATTATCCTGCCGATCCTGAGTTTCTGGAGGCATGCGATTCGCTCGGTCTATATGTAGAATGTGAATTGAGCGGCTGGCATTGGGCGCATCCTACCATCGTGGGCAAGCAGCTGATGAAGGAGATGATTACCCGTGATGAGAACCATCCTAGCATCATCTTCTGGAGCAACGGTAACGAGGGTGGTTTCAACTACGAACTGGAACCAGACTTCGCTCTTTGGGACAAGCAGAAACGCGTGGTTCTCTATCCTTGGGCTAACCGCAACGGCTTTGAAACCAAGCACTACCGCTCTTATGGCGAGACCCAGGAGTATATGCGACAGAAAGAAATCTTCATGCCTACCGAGTTCCTGCATGGTCTGTATGACGGTGGACACGGAGCAGGACTGAAGGATTACTGGGACATGATGATGGCGAACCCTCGCTGTGCCGGCGGATTCCTCTGGGATCTGATGGACCAGGGTGTGGTGCGTACTGACAAGAATAATTATGTAGACTGTATGGGTAACTTCGGAGCCGATGGTATCGTGGGTCCTCATGCCGAGAAGGAAGGCTCTTACTATACGATTAAAGAGGTATGGTGCCCGGTACAGTTGACTTGGAATGATGTGGAGAAAGGTGAACTCACCTTATCTAATCAGTATAACTTCGTGAATCTGAAGGATTGCCGCTTCTCTTATCGTCTGTTGCAGATGCCAGCGATGGGCAGCACTCAGGTCAAGGTGTTGAAGCAGGGCAATCTCTCTTCTCCGGATGTAGCTCCGGGCAAGGAAGCCAAGGTGAAGATACCGATGATGGCGAATGCTGATGCGGTAGAAATCAAGGCTGTGAACCATGATGGTGAGGAAATCATGACATGGAGCAGGGGAGTGAAGAGTGAAGAACGAAGCGTGAAAAATTCAAGTGCTCCAAGTACTTCAAGTGCTTCATCTGCTGTTTATGCTGACCAGGCTGATGCTGTTGAAGTGAAGGCGGGTGGCAGAACTTATCGCTTTACCAAGAAAGATGGCAGACTGATGGGTGTTAAGGTTGGCAGCAAGGCAATCTCGCTGAGCAATGGTCCTCGGTTTATGGCTGCCAGAAGAAGCGACCGCAGTCTGGACCAGTTCTATAATCACGATGACAAAGAGGCTGAGAAGAAAAAGACACTCTATACCGAGTTTGTTGACCAGGGCGCTTTTGTCGGTTTCGAATGGAAGGAAGCGGAGGCAATGCTGGTGGCTACATACCAGCATGGCTCACTCGATGAGGTAGACTGGCAGTTCCTTTCTGACGGTTCGGTGGCTGTAACCTGTCATTACAATTTCGGTGGCGTAGTAGATATGATGGGCATGGCTTTCGACTATCCGGAAAGCAAGGTTCGCAGCAAGGCTTGGGTGGGCAATGGTCCTTACCGGGTTTGGCAGAACCGCGAACAGGGTCCGCAATACGGCTATTGGCAGAACGACTATAATGACCCGATTCCAGCCGAAAGCTGGGATTATCCAGAGTTTAAAGGCTACTTTGCCAACGTGAAGTGGATGCAGTTCAAGACTGATGAAGGAAAGATCGGCTTCTCTGGTCTGACTGCCGATGAGCACATGGGCGTTTATACCCCTCGTGATGGTAGAGATGGTCTGCTCTATACCTTGCCACAAACCGGTCTGGCAGTCTTCAAGGTGATACCTTCAGTAAGAAACAAGGTAAATACCACCGACCTCAACGGACCTTCAGCCCTGCCAAAATGGCTGAACGGTAAGGGTAAAACTGTGTTTACTTTGAACTTTGAGCTTTGAACTGTTAACTTTAAACTGTTAACTTTTAACTGTTATGAACTGTTATGAATAAGAAAAAACGATATACGGTGATGGCATTGTCGGCGCTTCTGGTAGCGTCGACAATGGCTCATAATGACGAGGCTAAGCCCTGGACCTTCTGGTACTGGATGTATGGCGCCGTCTCCAAGGCAGGTATTCATGCCGATCTGGTCGGTATGAAGAATGTTGGTTTGGGCGGTACCTATCTGATGCCGATCCGTGGTGTCAGCGAACGTCCGGAGTATCAGGGCGAGGCGGCACAGTTGTCACCTAAGTTCTGGGAGATGGTGGATTACTCTTTCCAGCAAGCCGACTCCCTGGGCCTTGACATGGGCATTCATATCTGCGACGGTTTCGCCCTGGCAGGCAATCCGTCTATCCTTCCTGCCGAATCGATGCAGAAGGTGGTATGGACCGATACCATTGTGGGTGGCGGTAAGAAGATAGAAGGCATGCAGATGTGGCAACCCGAAAGTTATAAGGACGGGAAGTTGCAGCCTGCCGGAAGCGAGGGTGGATATTATCAGGATATTGCTGCCTTTGCCATCCGATGCAAGGAGAAACCCCAACTCTTCAAACCGGAGAAGATAGAATATACCGAGGCTGTTTCTACCGCCAAGGGCTATTATCTGGCTGCGAAACCTGCCTCTATCACCTATTCGTTTCATAAACCCGTCACGGTGCGCAGCATGCGTGTGGTGCCTAACGGCAACAATATCCAGTCGCAGCGCCTCCTGGTGCAGGCATCTGATGACGGCATCAACTTCAGAGATATCAAGCAGTTGGTGCCTCCCCGTCAGGGTTGGCAGAACACGATGTGTGATTATACCTTCAGTTTGCCGACTACCACTGCCCGCTATTTCCGATTCTCATGGACTCCGGAAGGTACAGAGCCGGGAGCAGAAGACCTGGATGCAGCCAAATGGAAACCGCTGCTGAAACTGGAGAATATCCTCTTGAGCAACCAGCCGATGATTAACCAGTATGAGGGAAAATCGGGTGCCGTATGGCGTATCGAAACCGATGCGGCAGCTAAGAGCGAGACTGTGGCGATGGCAGATGTGCTGCCTTTGAAACTGGAAAATGGAATGGTGATGGGTGTCATGGTGAACGGCAACCTGATGAATAAGTTGCCTAAGGGCACCTGGCGCCTGTTGCGAATGGGACATACCTCAACAGGACAGACCAATGCGACAGCCGGAACCGGTAAGGGACTCGAAGTGGATAAGTTCTCACCGGCAGCCGTCAGGAAACTTTTCAATTCTTGGTATGCATTGTTCCTGAACCGTCCGCACAGCGATGTGGTTAAGTATCTGCACATCGACTCCTGGGAGTGTGGCAGTCAGAACTGGGGCTATCAGTTTGCTGAGGAGTTCAAGGCACGCCGCGGTTACGACCTCATCCCATACCTCCCGATTATGGCAGGTGTTCCGATGGAGTCGGCTTCCAGATACGAACAGGTACTGAAGGATATCCGTCTCACCATCAATGACCTGGTAAACGAGAAGTTCTTCAAGACCTTTACCGATCTGGCTCATGAACAGGATATAGAAGTATCTCACGAGAGTATTGCACCAACCTTCCCTGCCGATGGTCTGCAGCATTATCGGTATGCCGACAATCCGATGGGAGAATACTGGCTCAATTCGCCTACTCACGATAAACCCAACGACATGCTCGATGCCGTGAGCGGTGCACATATTTATAATAAGAACATCGTTCAGGCAGAGGGATTCACCGAGGTTCGTGGTGTATGGAATGAGACACCAGCCATGCTCAAGCCGATGCTTGACCGCAATCTGGCGCTTGGCATGAACAAACTCTTCTTCCATGTAACTGCCCATAATCCTTGGATGGACCGCAAGCCTGGTATGACGCTTGATGGCATCGGTCTCTTCTTCCAGCGCGACAATACCTGGTATCCTGAGGCACGCGGTTTTGTGGATTACATCACCCTGTGTCAGAATTATCTGCAGCAGGGCAGACCGGTGGTAGACATCGCCGTGTTTACAGGCGAAGAGATTCCGAGCCGTTCGCTTACTCCGGATAAACTCGTTCCGATGCTTCCGGGTGTGTTTGGCGCAGAACGGGTGGCTAGTGAACAGAAACGTATGGCTAATGTGGGCATTCCGATGGAAGAATCGCCTGTGGGAGTAACTCATTCGGCGAATATTCTCGATCTGAAAGACTGGTGCAATGCCCTGCATGGCTACAAATATGATTCGATGAACAAGGATGCCTTGCTGAAATGGAATTTCGAATACAGTCCGAAGGGCAAGTTGCCTGGAAATCAGGATTACCGCATCCTGGTGGTTCCGCAGCCGGCAAATACCCTTTCTGCCGAGGTAAAGGCGAAGATAGAGGAGTTGCGCGAGGAAGGCATCATCATCATCGACAAGCTTTATCAGGCAAAGGACTTCTCGCAGTATGGCATCGAACCGGATGTCGTTCTGCCCGAGAATATGGATTATGCTCACCGCTGTGTGTTGGAGGCAACAGGCAGAAAGGACATCTATTTCCTGACCAATCAGGAGGATAAGGAACGACAGATTACGGCAACCTTCCGTACCAGGACTTCCAAAATCCGCCAGGTTGTGAAATTGAGTCTGCCAGCTTATGGTTCCGCTTTCGTTATTCTCTCGAACAAGGAAGACATGCAGGTTATCAGTCAGACAGGTCATAAACTGGTTGAAGAAGAAGGTGTGGGTTTTACAGAAAACTATCCTTCTGTGCTGGCTGTAGCGGATAAGTGGAAGGTTCATTTCGATGATATCCGCAAAGATACCACCGTAACGCTTCCTTTCGACTGGTCGAAGTCGGCAGATGAGAAGATGAAGTACTACAGCGGTCACGTTACTTTTACCTCTTCTTTTGAATGGGGCGATTCAATTCCGGTTTCTGCAGAAGAGAAAATGGAAGCTCCAGCCGAGAAAACGAAGACGGCTCCTTCTAATGACGGATTCATCAAAATCCAGTTGGGCAAGATTGGTGATGTGGCACGTGTGCTGGTCAACGGCAAGCAATATGGTTATGCCTGGACAGCTCCTTACGAGGTGTATGTTCCGAAGCGCGACCTGATGAATGGCAGCAATGAAATACAGATTGTTGTAGCCAATACCTGGCACAATGCGCTGCAGGGTGCTGGCGAGGGAAAGGCTCCGTTTAAGGGAATCTGGACCAATGCCAAATATCGCACCAAGAGCAAGGCGCTTCTGCCTGCCGGATTACTCTCCACGATTAACATCGTGTATTAGTTTATAGTTGATAGTTAATAGTTGATAGTTAATAGTTCATAGCAAGACTGCTCATTTAACATTTAACATTGAATACATTGAATAAAATGAAGAAACTGTTATGTTCAGCTCTGCTGCTTGCCATGACTCTGGCAGTGCAGGCAGAAGTGAAACTGCCAAAGATCTTTGGCGACAATATGGTATTACAACAGCAGACGGAATGCAACCTCTGGGGTACTGCTGATGCCAACAAGGTGGTAAAAGTGCGTGCTTCCTGGAACGGCAAGACCTATAAGACTCAAGCCGATGCCCAGGGAAAATGGGCGATGAAGATAGAAACGCCTCAGGCTGGCGGCCCTTATGAACTGAGTCTGAGCGATGGAAAGGAACTGAAACTTCACAATATCCTGATTGGTGAGGTCTGGATCTGTTCGGGTCAGAGTAACATGGAGATGCCGATGAAGGGATTCAAGGCACAGCCTGTTGCGGGCACTCCTGAAGAACTGATGCTGTGTAAAGACCAGCAGTTGCGCCTTTTTACGGTTCAGCGCAATGCCCAGTTGCATCCTGTTGATACGGTAGCTGGCGACTGGAAGGAAGCTGATGCTGCAAGCGTTCGTGAGTTTAGTGCTGCTGCTTATTATTATGGTAAGACGTTGCGCCAATCGCTGGGTGTACCAGTAGGTCTGATTGTTACTTCCTGGGGCGGTAGTGCCTGTGAGGCATGGATCAACGGCAATCTCATCAAGAGCGATTGGCTCAAGGCATTCCCTAAACTTCATACACCTTGGAATGAGGCTGATGTGAAGAAATATCAGCAGCGCTGTCCTTCAGCTCTCTATAATGGTATGCTCCATCCGCTCATCGGTTACACCATGAAGGGTGTTATCTGGTATCAGGGTGAGGATAACTGCAATCGCTATGCTACTTATGCCGACCAGATGCAGACCCTGGTAAACAGTTGGCGCAAGGAATGGAAGCAGGGGATTTTTCCGTTCTATTATTGTCAGATTGCACCCTACGATTATAGTCTGATAAAATGGAAAAACAACAGTGCCCTGCTTCGTGAAAAGCAGATGGAGGCAGAGAAGCGCATCAGCAACTGCCGTATGGCTGTATTGCTTGATGCCGGTCTGGAGTATGGCATCCATCCACGTAAGAAGAAGGAGGTGGGCGAGCGTCTGGCTCTGCTTTCTCTTGCCAATACTTATGGTCAGAAGGGATTGCCTGATTTCGCTGTCTACAAGAGTGTTGAGTTCAAGGGCGATACCGCTGTAGTCAGCTTCGACCGCAGCAAGGAGTGGGTTTACTTCAACAATGATCCTAAGAGCGACAACTTCGAGATTGCCGGCGAAGACCAGGTATTCCACAAGGCACAGGCTTGGATTTCACGCAACAAGGTTTATGTAAAGAGTGAGGACGTGAAGAAACCTGTGGCTGTGCGCTATGCGTTCAAAAACTGGGTTGTGGGCGACCTTTTCCACGATGGTCTGCCTGTCAGCTCTTTCCGTACCGACGATTGGGAAGTGAAGTAATAGTTTATAGTTTATAGTTAATAGTTTATAGATGAGATATTACATATTGATGGCTATGATGCTTTTGCTGGGCGCAGGCTCGGCAAAGGCATCGGCTTACGATGATACATCGGTGGCGGGTTTGTTTCCTGTCAGCAACCAGGGACGCGAGGTGTGGAATTTCAATCCCAACTGGCGGTTCCATCTGGGTGATGTGCTGGGCGCAGAACGTGCCGACTATGATGATACAAGCTGGGGGGTAGTTTCTACCCCTCATAGTGTGAAACTGGAACCTGCTGAGGCTTCGGGTTGCCGCAACTATCAGGGTATAGCCTGGTATCGCAAAACCTTTATCGTGCCGGGCAATCGCTCTGAAATCTATTTCGAGGCGATAATGGGCAAGCAGAAGATTTATGTGAACGGCAAACTGGCTAAGGAGCACTTTGGCGGTTACCTGCCTGTTATCGTCAACCTGAAAGAGCAGGGACTGAAGAAGGGCGATAAGTGTGTGGTGGCTGTGATGGCTGACAACTCTAATGACAAGAGTTATCCTCCTGGCAAACCGCAGTATACACTCGACTTTGCTTATCATGGTGGTATCTATCGCGATGTATGGCTTATCAATAAGAAGGAGATTTCTATCACCAACGTGATTGAAGCCGACCGCCGTGATGCCGGCATCTTCGTTCATTTCTCGGATATTTCAGAGAAGCAGGCGAAGGTGTTTGTTGATGTCGACTTGCAGAATGTAGGCGGAAAGGCACGCAAGGTGAAGGTGGAGCAGAGTCTGCTGGATGCTTCGGGCAAGGTGCTCAAGACCATTTCGCAGAATGTGCTCCTGGCAGCTGGCGATGCACATCAGACCGTCAGACAGATGTTCTCTGTCAGGAATCCGCATCTCTGGTCGCCGGAGACACCTTATTTATATAGTGTGGTTACCCGCATCAAGGACGGTAAGCAGGTATTGGACGGCGGAAAGACCAAGTTGGGTATCCGCAGCTTCGAGTTCCGTGGCAAGGAAGGTTTCTGGCTCAACGGCAAGAAATACCGTCAGTTTATCGGTGCCAACCGTCATCAGGATTTTGCTTATGTGGGCAATGCACTTCCCAACAGTCAGCAATGGAGAGATGTGCTCCGTCTGAAGAATGCCGGTTTCAACATCATCCGTACTGCCCACTATCCTCAGGACCCGTCGTTCATGGATGCCTGCGATGAACTCGGAATCTTCATCATCGTGGCTACACCGGGCTGGCAGTATTGGAACAAGGACCCTCAATTTGCCGAGCGTGTGTTCCAGAATACCCGTGAAATCATCCGTCGTGACCGCAACCATCCTTCGGTTCTGATGTGGGAGCCTATCCTGAATGAGACCCGCTATCCTAAGGATTTCGCCCTGAAGTCGCTGCAGTTGACCAAGGATGAGTATCCTTATCCATACCGTCCTGTGGCTGTTGCCGACTGGAATTCGGCAGGTGTCAAGGAAAATTATGATGTGGTTTACGGATGGCCGGATATGGATATGAGCGGCATCAGCCAGTGTGTCTTTACCCGAGAGTTTGGTGAGTATGTGGATGACTGGTATGCGCATAACAACCTGAACCGTGCCAGTCGCAGCTGGGGTGAGAAACCGATGCTGACCCAGGCTTATTCTCTGGCGAAGACAACAGAGGAGATGCACACACCGGGACAGTTTATCGGTGGTTGCCAATGGCATCCTTTCGATCATCAGCGTGGCTATCATCCAGATCCTTACTGGGGCGGTATCTATGATGCATTCCGACAGAAGAAGACTGCTTATTATATGTTTGAGTCACAGCGCAGCGACCAGCCATTTGTGCATATCGCTCACGAGATGACCCAGTTCAGCGGTGCCGATGTGACGGTATTCTCTAATTGTGACAGCGTTCGTCTTACCACCTATCAGGGTGCCCATACCTATATTTTGCCAGTTCTTCATCCTACGGCAGCCGCCTTTAATGCCCCTGTGGTATTCAAGAATGCCTGGGATTTCTGGGAGGCTCGCGAATACAGTTATAAGAAGAAATCTCCTCAGATGGTAGTGATGGTAGCAGAGGGATACAAGGATGGCAAGGTGGTTTGTACCGACCAGCGCATGCCTTCCCGCCGCAGCACCAAACTCCGTCTTTATGTTGATGAGATGGGCAAACCGCTTGTGGCTGATGGCAGCGACTTTGTGGTTGTGGTAGCCGAAGTGACCGATGATAACGGTCATGTTCGCCGTCTGGCTAAAGAGAATATCCGCTTTACCCTGGAGGGTGAGGGCGAAATCATTGGTGATGCCAGCATCAATGCCAATCCGAGAGCCGTAGAATGGGGTAGTGCTCCTATCCTGGTGCGCAGCACGATGAAGCCGGGCAAGATTAAGATTCATGCCGAGGTTCAGTTCCCGGGAACTCATGCTCCTACTCCTGCCGACCTGGAGATAGAGAGCGTAGCTTATCAGGGAACCATGATGATGGGTACAAAGACTGCCAAGTCTGCCACTTCATCATCTGTTCAGAATGCTTCTTCTGCCACTTCTTCTTCTTCTCATGAGTTTACACCCGAGCAGAAGGCAAAGATGCTGAAAGAGGTAGAAGACCAGCAGGCTGATTTCGGTATTAATAATTAATAATGCGTAACCGGAGAGTTCTTTGCAGAAGATTCCGTTTACGTAATCGTTATCGTCTTGAAATCTTCAAAAAACAGAAAGTTTATTGGAGATTTCAAGACTTTTTTTGTACTTTTGCATACGTGAAACGATATTTTACCATACTTTTCTGTTCGCTTTATGCCTTGTTGGGTATGGCACAGAACAATATGCAGGTAGCTCATTATTCTACGAAGGAAGGGTTACCTCACGACATCGTATACTGTTCTCTGAAGTCGAAAGACAGTTTCCTGTGGTTTGGAACCTGGTTCGGCTTATCTCGTTTCGATGGCTCCCGCTTTGCCAATTATTCAGATGCTTACATCTCTTCTTCCGACCAGCCACCCCGTAAGGTAGAATGGTTGGCAGAAGATGCTCTGGGCAATCTCTGGATCAAGACGCTCGACTGGAAACTCAGCGTCTTCTTCAAGCAGACCGAACGTTTCGAAGATGTCTATGATGAACTGAAACCTTATGCCCGTAACCTGCAGGTCATCAAGATTCAGGCAGATGGTACCGGTAAGATTCTCCTGCTCACCAAAGATAAGAACCTGCTTCTTGCAGAAACATTAAAGGATGGAAGCATCCGTATCCAGACGCTGGTAGATGCCCGAAAGTATATCAATACGTTCAATTATCTGTTGTGCCAGGATGTGGTACAGCTGAAGGCTTCGCGTGCCAACTATGTAGGAGGGGATTATCAGATTTATTCCGTTCCTGTTACTGCGAAAACCAGGAAGTGGACGCTCGGCATGTGGCAGCAGTATTTCGCCCGTAAATCAAAGGAACATTTTGTTTATCATACCCCGAACGGATGTGTGTGGCAGTTGGATGAGTCGCATACCGCCCTGGTGTGCCGTAATCCGAAGACCGGATGGGAGCGCCGTTATCCGGTTTCGGGCGTAGGTACGGTGGTGGAGCCTAAGTTCATCGCCACCTCTCATCATGGTTACTTCTATCTTTCCGGTGCTGGCGAAATTATCTATATTGATCCGCAGACGATGGAAGGCGTTTACCTGGCTTTCCTTCCTAAGTTCCAAGACCATAAGCCAGACAGCCACTTCTTGCACATGAACCTGGACAAGGACGGACTGTTGTGGCTCACTTCTGCTGATAATGGCATTTACCGTGTCAGTTTCACACCCAACCAGTTCCGTGTCATCCCTTTGCCGGATGGTGATAAGAGTGGAGTGAAAGCCATTTGCCAGTTGAAGAATGGTGATGTGCTGGTGGGTGCCCGCAGCAAGAATGTTTATCTGTTGGATATGCAGGGCAGGGTGAAGCAGGTATTCGATTATGCCCATCATCAAATCGGCAGCATTTATCATGCCATGTATGATGACAGGCAGAATATCTGGCTCTCTACCAAGGGAGACGGATTGGTAAAACTGACTCCCGATGCCTCCAGACCAATAGGGTATCGCATCGCTCATTACCGTCATGATGCCCGGGATCCTCATTCCATTAGTGGCAATAATGTCTATATGACTTATCAGGATTCCAAGCATCGCATCTGGGTGGCTACCCTGGATGGAGGTCTTAATCTGCTGGAGGAACAAGGTGGAAAGGTATGTTTCTATAATAAATATCATGGTATGAAGAACTATCCGGGTTACGGACTCTATATGGATGCTCGCAACCTGGTAGAGGACAGTCATGAAAGAATGTGGGTAGGAACGATGGACGGACTGATGTCTTTCAAGACAGATTTCAAATCGGTAGGCGACCTGCGCTTCGAGACTTATCGCAATACCGAAATCAATACCCGTGCCAATAGTGACATCTACGGACTTTACAAAGATAAAAACAGGCAGGTTTGGATGTGTACCTTTGGTGGAGGTCTGAGTCGTCTGGATGGTTTTGATGAAGTGACGCATCTGCCTATCCTTACTTCTTTGGGAGCAAAGGAAGGTTTGCATAATGATGTCATCATTTCGATTTTAGAGGATAAGAAGGGCCGCCTTTGGCTGGTAAATGCCGATGGCTTGTCGTGCTATGATTATCAATCAGACCGCATCCAGCATTTCGACAATTCCGATGGATTCCCTGATGTCCAGTTGGAGGAATCTTCTGCGGCTTTGATTCAGAATGGGGAGATATGGCTGGGGTGCAAGGAAGGAATCCTTGCTTTTCAGCCGGAACGTATCCATACCACCCGTCTGCAATATCCTATATATATAATAGGTGGAGAGGTGAACAACCGCGACATCCGCAGTTACAATCAGCCAGCCATCCTGGAGAAATCGATGGTTTATGCCGATCATCTCACCCTGCGTCATTCCCAGTCGATGTTCACTCTGGAGTTTGCGGCCCTGAATTTCTGCAATCCGGAGCGCATCAGCTACCGTTACCGGCTGAAGGGTTACGACCATGATTGGCATTATGCCGGCAAGAACCGTCTGGCTTCCTATACCAATGTGCCGTCGGGAACCTATCAGTTTATCGTAGAGGTAATGGATGCCACCAATCCTGATTCTCACAGCACGAGAGAGCTGACCATCACCATTCTTCCACCCTGGTGGGCTACGTGGTGGGCTTATCTCATCTACATCATTCTGATATCCGTAGCCAGCTACTATGCTTTCCGCTATGCGAAGTATCAGATTCGGCTGAAGAACAATATCTACATCCAGAACCAGCTGGCAGAGTATAAACGCAAGTTTAATGCCGAACAGCAGGATAAGCAGTTTGCCGACAAGGTGTGTCGGTTTATGGAAGCCAACTTGACTAATGCCGATTTCGAGATAGATATGCTGGCACAGGAATTGGGCATGAGCCGTTCAGCCTTCTTCAAGAAGACGAAGGCTGTGATGGGCTGTTCGCCAAGCGATATGGTGAAGGATTTCAAACTGAGTCATGCCGTAGAATTGCTGAAGCATTCCGGCCAGAGTATCACAGATGTAGCCTACAGTTGCGGCTTCACCGATGTTGGCTATTTCGGCAAGTGCTTCCGTAAGAAATATGGCATGTCGCCAAGAGAGTATGTCGCGCAGCAGCAGGAGAGTGAAATAAAAAAATAAAGTTTTTTATAAAAAATCTCAAAAAAGGTGATTACAGCGTGAACCAATGTGCGTCTTTTAGGCAATTGAAACAAACAAATTAAATGTTGACTAATCATTTTTACCTAAAAGGCAAATGAAACAACTGTCTTATCATAGTAGGTTTATATTGGTTCTGTTATTTACGTTGTTGAACACTTTACCAATATGCTCACAGGCGGCAACTCCTAGGTACAGGATAGCTGCTTGCGACTGGATGATGCTGAAACGTCAGAAGTTGGGCGAGTTTAAACTGGCTCATGAATTTGGAGCAGATGGCGTTGAGGTTGACATGGGCGGATTGGGTAAACGCGTGTTATTTGATAATCAGCTTAGAGAACCACAACAGGCAGAAAAGTTTCAGGCTGCAGCCCGTCAGTATGGCGTAGCTGTTCCTTCTATGGCGATGAGTGGCTTCTTCGCTCAGAGTTTCCTGACACGTGATAATTATCAAGACCTTTTGAAAGATTGTTTCCAGACGATGAAACTCTTTGGCAGCAAGGTGGCTTTCCTTCCACTCGGAGGTAGCGGAAAAGACTGGCAGCAGGAAGGCTGTGCAGCATACCAGCAGATGGTTTCCCGCCTTCGCACAGCCGGTGAGATGGCAAAGCAGGAGGGTATCAGCATCGGTATCAGAACAGGAATGGATGCTAAGTTTGATAAGAAACTGCTGAAGAAAGTAGGCAGCAGTCAGATTAAGGTCTACTACAATTTCCAGGATGCAGCCGATCATCATCGTGATATCTGCAAGGAACTCCGGAAGTTGGGTGCCCAGCGTATCGTCCAGATACATGCTTCCAATACAGATAGCGTAAATCTCCAGGAAGACCCGGAGATTAATCTTCCGAAAATCAGGAAGACGCTTGACAAGATGAAATGGAGCGGCTGGCTGGTGGTAGAGCGGAGCCGTGATGTAAAGAGGGTAAGAGACGTGAAATATAATTTCGGTAGAAACATCACTTACCTAAAACAGGTATTTCAAGAGAGGTAACAGTTTCGGGGAATAACTGGCAAACTACTTTTTTATGATTAGGAAAGTGTAAATCGTGTTAGAAAATAAATAAAAATATAGTTAAACCTAAAAAAGACAATTATGAAGAAAAATCATTTCATTGCGCGGAAAGGACTCTTCTCTCTGGCACTTGCTGCCGTAGGAGCGATGTTCTTGGGTTCGTGTGCCGTTGATGGTTTTGATGACAAAGAGAAGTTTGACGACGGCGTGTCTGGAGTGAAACTTGAGTCACCTGAACTCTCGACAAAGACAGTTGCTGCTTCTGATGGTTCAGATAAGTTGCAAGTATCATGGAAGGTAGTCTATGGCGCTGGTGGTTACGAGTGTAAGGCTTATAATGTGGATGATCCAGACAATCCTGAGGAGGTGGCGAGTGATACCATTGATGGTACTTCTTTCCAATTCAAGATAGCTGAAGATACCAATTATAAGATTGAGGTACGTACCTTGGGAAACAAGGCAAAGAACAATACTGAGGCTGATAAGGCAACAGTTTTGTCTTACAGTACTTTGGTTCCAGCGACGACCATTCCTACAGGTTCTGACATCTCTGATTTTATTGCAGAAAAGTTGCAGGATTCAGACAATGAGCAGGCTTTCGAGTTGGAAGCAGGTGGTACTTATACCTGCAATAACTCAATTGATTTCAAGGGCAACAAGATGACCCTTCGTGGTAACAAGATGAGCCATGCTTTGGTTACTATGGGTGAAGGTGCTGCCATCTATACTTCTGCTCAGCTGAAGGTGAAGTTCATCAATTTCGACTGCTCTGCCACAACTCATAAGGGTGGTATCATCGAGATGTCTCCAGAACCACCAGCATCTTGCTCTGCAGAGTCTCAGGGTGTTGGCGCTGGCAAGAATGGTGGTAAGCCTGCCGATGTATATATCCTGCAAGACCCAATCATCATTCAGGATTGTGCCTTCAAGAATGTCATCGACGGCCTCTTCTCTGTAGGCCAGTGCTCTTGGGGTATTGCTGATGTACGTGTGATGAACAGCGTGGTTCAGATGCGTAATGACGGAAAGAAGAACTCTAATGGTGCTATCATATGCGGCTTTTCTAATGGCTTTAAGGCTCCTAGTGGCAAACAGTTCTATTATGGCGGTATCAAGAGCATTACCATCAAGAACTCTACTATCTACAATACTGTTGAAGGCAATGGTAAGAACCGTATGTTCCGTTTCAACAATAAGGATTTGGACCGTGTCTTCCCTACAGCAGGTGGTTCTTGCACCATGATGGATAATACCTTTATCCGTGTATATGACAAGAAGGAGTTCGGTAACAATACTCCTAATCGTAAGGAATATGTGATTACTTATGATAACAACATCTTCTACGACTGCTTCCGTTTGCAGAAGTTCATTCAGGGCAACTGTAAATTGGATTATCACCAGAATCTGAATACTGTCTGGAGTAGCGGCGGTTCAGTAGATGGAACCGATAAGGGTAAGCTGGCTACTGAAGAGGATGCTGGATTTGATGAGGCAGAGACCAAGAAGGAACTCGACTTCACCCAGCCTAACTTCGGGCTTAATTTCAAGGCTACCGGTGCGATTTCAAGTACAATCGGTGATCCACGTTGGAAATAATATAAACTATCTAATCTCGAAACAAGATGAAACGTAAATATATAAAGACATTGGCCTTTGGTATGGCACTTACCTGTGCTGTGCCTGCAATGGCTCAAAATAAAGTAGTGCAGGGTACTGTACTCGATGACCTCGGTGAACCTGTTATCGGTGCTACCGTAAAGGTTGTCGGTACCAAGACTGCTGTGATTACCGATATGGATGGTAACTATAAGTTGTCTGTTCCTAAGGGTGGCAAGGTTACCGTTTCTTATATTGGTTTTAGGGATGCTACTACCAATGGTGGTACTATCAAGCTGGTTGCTGACGACAAGACTCTTCAGGAGGTGGTAGTCGTAGGTTACGGTACCCAGAAGAAGGCTCACCTGACCGGTTCTGTAGCCAACATCCCAACAGATGAAATCCAGGACCTTGCTAATGGTGGCTTGGCTTCTTCTTTGGGCGGTCTGGTTAACGGTTTGAGCGTAAGTGGTGGTGAGAGCCGTCCTGGTGAGAATGCCCGTATCATGATCCGTGATACCAACTCATTGGGCGAAGTTGGTTCTACAGCCCAACAGCCTCTCTTCGTTATCGATGGTTATATCTATCCTAACGATGTAAAGGTAGGTAACACTTACCAGAACCTCGGTGCTGAGGCTTTCAATAACCTGGATGCCTCAGAGGTAGAGAGTATTTCAGTATTGAAGGATGCTTCTGCTGCCGTTTATGGTGCCCGTGCTGCCAATGGTGTTATCCTCGTTACAACCAAGAAGGGTAAGATGGGTGCACCTCGCATTTCTTATAGCGGTTCTTTCGGTTTCACCGATGAGGTTTCTCGCCCAAAGATGCTGAATGCCTACCAGTATGGTCGTTTGTACAATGCTGTAACAGCAGCTGACCCAACCAATACTTCCCTCAATAAGACTACTGCCCTTTTTCAGGCTGATGAGTTGGAGGCTATGAAGGGACTGAATTACGACTTGCTCGATAAGTATTGGGAAACCGGTATGACCCAGAAGCACAGCGTGAACATAAGCGGTGCTACCGATAAGGTGAACTATTTTGCAGGTATCTCTTACTTCGATCAGGATGGTAACCTCGGTAAACTCAACTATAACCGTTGGAACTATCGTGCCGGTGTGGATGTAAAAGTAAGCAAGTGGTTGGGCGCTAATCTGACTGTTAGCGGTGACTATGCTACAAAAGAAAAGCCATTGGTAAAGGTGGGTGGATCTGGCGATGAGAAGGACTACAATCTCCTTCTGACCCGTCCTACTTACATGCCTGAATCAGTAAATGGTTATGATATCCTGGCTTATGGTCCTAGCAATACACAGAAGAATCAGAACCAGCAGTACAACTTTGCTACTCTGCAGAATAATGGCGACTACCGCAAGAACATGAATTCTAACCTGAATGTCAGCGGAAGCCTTGATTATGATTTCGGTTGGAGCAAGATTCTGAAGGGTTTGAAGTTGCGCTTCTCTTATTCCAAGAGTATCAATACCGATAAGGGTAATGAGTATGGTTCAAACTTCACCCTCTATCAGATGTTGACTCGTTATGGTAGCGGTAACCACCTTTATACTCCTACCAGTGGTGATACTGCAGATTTCGATTACCTGGCAGCGTCTAACTTCAATGGTGTGACAACCGCCAATGGTGACTATCTGGCTCGTACCATGGTTCGTACAGATAACTATCAGATGAACTTTACAGCCCAGTATCAGCGTGATTTCGGTCAGCATCATCTGGGTGGTCTGTTCTCTATTGAGAAGTCTGAGGCAGAGAGTGAGTATTTGCAGGGACAGCGTTTGACCCCATATCCTTTCACAACCGGTCAGTATAACTCAGCAACAGGTGAGATGACAACTCAGTTTACCCGTAGTGAGAGCGGTACCTTGTCATATATCGGCCGTATCAACTATGCCTACGCCAACAAGTATCTCTTCGAGGCTCTGGTTCGTTCTGATGCATCTACCAAGTTTGCTCCAAAGAACTACTGGGGAACATTCCCTGCTTTCTCTGCAGGTTGGGTAATCTCTGAGGAGAGCTGGTTCCGTAACAAGGTAAAGGGTGTTGACTTCCTGAAGCTCCGTGCTTCCTGGGGTATGACCGGTCGAGACAATACAGCGGCATGGCAGTGGATGCAGGTTTATGCACAGGATGCTAACCGTGGTACAGTATTCGAGACTGGTAAGGATTCTGGCAACCGTATCACCATCAATAAGAACAATTCTGCTGTAAACTCAGATGTTCATTGGGATAAAGACTACAAGACCAACGTGGGTATTGATGCACAGTTCCTCAACAACCGCCTGGCTGTAACCTTCGATTACTATTATGAGAAGAACCGCGAGATGCTGATGAACATCAAGCAGACTGTTCCTTCTACCGTAGGTACACAGAGTGCTGCATCCAACATCGGTGAGATGGATTCATGGGGTGGTGAACTCTCTGTTACATGGAAGGATAAGATCGGTAAGGACTTCAAGTATCGTATCGGTATCAACACAGGCTGGTCTGACAACAAGGTACTGAATATGGACTGGGTTACAGATTATCTCTACCGTCAGATTACTCCTGGTCACCGTACAGACGTAGGTCTCTGGGGTATGCAATGCATCGGTATGTTCCGCAGCTTCCAGGATATTGAGGAATACTTCACGAAGTACAACATCTCTACTTATATGGGTCTGACCAAAGACCAGGTTCGCCCTGGTATGTTGATGTATAAGGATGTTCGTGGTGCTTACGATTCTGAGACCGGTACTTATGCCGGACCTGATGGTATCGTAGATGTAGACAACGACCAGGTAGAGTTAGGTCACCGCAGCAGCAACCTCTATGGTTTGACCATGAATTTGGGTGCAGACTGGAAGGGCCTTTCTCTGACAGCTCAGATTGGTGCAAGCTGGGGTGGTTATACCACACTTCCTGGTGCAGCATTGAAGCCAACAGGTAATCTGGAGTATTGCAACATGCCTTCATTCTGGAATCCAGACAATATGTTTGCTTATCAGGATGTATATGATGGCTCAGGAAATCTCGTAGTAAAGAAGAACCTTGAGGCTTACTATCCTAACCTGAAGTATACAGATGTGAATGCAGTAGCATCCAGCTTCTGGAGAGTAAGTACAGCACGTGTGGCTCTGAACCGCTTGACCTTGGCTTATACTTTGCCAAAGAGCTGGTTGGGTAGCATCGGCATCAACAGTTGCCGTATCAATATTACCGGTCAGAACCTCATCAACTTCTACAATCCATATCCAGACAACTTCATGAATCCTATGTCGGGATCATACGGAAGCTATCCTAACCTCCGTAAGTGGACAGTGGGTGTGAATCTCTCATTCTAATGAGATACTTATATAATTCTTAAAAAGAAAAGAACAATGAAAACGACAATAAAATTATTCAGTCTTGGTCTGGTTTCAGCCTTGGCTTTCAGCTCTTGTAGTGACAGCTTCCTGGAGGAAAAGAAGAACTATGACAATGTAAATAAAGACATCTACAACTATTATGAAGGATGTAATGGTCGTCTAAACGATATCTACAGTTGGTGTTTGCCAACAACCAACGATTTGACCTGGAAATATCCTTCTATGGGTAATGCGGATGAGGCTGGTAAGTCTACTGAGGAATATAGTGGTCTCAGTTCTTTTGTAGACCCACAGGTTGAGCTGAGCTCTACCAGTACAACCAATTCGGTCCCTGATTTCTTCATGGGCGACCAGTCCAATATCCAGGCATCTGTATATGGTAGAATCCGTAATGTCAATGATGTTATCCAGGGTATCAGCGGTAGCACTCTTTCTGAGGAACAGAAGAATGAATTGCTCGGTCAGGTATATTTCTTCCGTGCATGGTGCTATTACAACTTGTTCAAGTGGTATGGCGGTGTGCCTCTGGTTAAGGAAACACAGGATCCTGTAGAGGGTTCTTTTACTCCTCGTGCTACATCTAAGGAGACTTACGAGTTTATTCTCGATGATTTGAACAAGGCTGCTGATATGTTGGCTGCCAAGACAGAGAATGGTTCTGGATGGTCGGAGAAAGGCCGTGTAACTACTGGTACAGCCTTGGCTTTGAAGGGTCGTTTGATGCTTTTGTGGTGTAGCCCTCTCTTCAACCGTACTAACGATGAAAACCGTTGGAAGACAGCTTATGAAACCATGAAGGCTGATTTGGAGCGTATCAACAAGTGTGGTTATCACTTGTATACAGACAATGACAATAAGAATGGTTCTACCTTTGCCAAGATGTTTACCGATGGCGGTAATAATCCAGAGGCTGTGTTCGTTACCTTATACAATAATGTAACAGGTGATGGTCTCGATAATCAGAAGAACAATAACTGGGAGCGTCAGATTCGTCCAGCTAATACAGGTGGTAGCGGTAAGAATGCTTCTCAGATGCTGATTAATATGTTCCCAATGTCAGATGGTAAACTTCCTGAGAGTTGCGATACTTATACCAAGTTGGCTCGTTCTGAGAAGACTTTGGATAGCGAGACTCCATTCCTGAATCGTGACAAGCGCTTCTATCGTACATTCGCTTTCCCTGGCTTCCGTTGGGCTTACAGTGGTAATGCGTCAGAGCGCGATGCGAACAACCCTTCGGATGGTGCCAACTACGTACTTTGGAACTACGTATGGTATACCAGCATGAATGATGCCGGCAACCCTGAGAGTGGTGATTCTTATGGCGCAGACAACCTGTTGAAGAGCCGTCAAGGTGTATATGTACGCAAGAAGAGTGATGATTTGGATGTCAATTCTTCTCCTCTTTATAAGTACGTAGCTCTTGATACCAAGGGTGCTGCTCCATTCTATTCTGCTGCTCCGTTGATTGAACTCCGTTATGCTGAGGTTCTCCTGAACCTTGCTGAGGTTGCAGCTGGTGCTGGTCATCTGGATGAGGCTGTAGGATATGTTAAGCAGATTCGTGAGCGTGCAGGTTATTCTGCTGCAAATTCTGAGGATGATGGTATCACACCTGCAGCTTATACAGATCAGGCTACCTGTATCTCTCAGATTCTCTATGAGCGTCAGATCGAGTTTGCTTACGAGGGTAAGCGTTTCGATGACCTCCGCCGTTGGATGCTCTTCGATGGTGGTACTGGCAAGGTAGAGGGTGCTCCTTCTACATGGACATTGACCGGTTGGGGTGGCAATACCTGCACATGGCTTGGTTTCAAGGCTTTGAACGGCCAGCGTCGTGAGAATATCCAGTATCGTGTTGCTGATAAGTATGGTGTAGGTGGTACTACCTTCAATTCTGACCCATTGTTGAAGGCTGGTACAGAGCGTCCTAAGGGTGTTGATCTCCGTGAGGATGATTTGAATACTCAGCTCGAAAATTTGTCTACATGGTATAAGGACAACTTGAAGTTGAAGGTACAGAAGGGTGACGGTTACGATTCTAACAAGAATCTCCTCTACATGAATTTCCGTCCTAAGTATTACTTCTTAGGCTTCTCTTCTGATACATCTAACGCCAACAAGGCTTTGCCTCAGACTATCGGTTGGGGTGATTACAACAATGGTGGTGCCAATGGTACCTTCGACCCATTGGCTGAGTAATGTCAAAAGAGGAATGACAATATTGTCATAACATAATATATTAAGGTTGCGGGGTGTGTTCTCTTTTTAGAGAATGCACCCCGTTTTCGATTACCTCATATCTGGCTTATGTTTTTCAGATAAAAATGTGAACTTGTGAGTGCAAAAGTCTAGCTCTTGCGTCTTATGGATAAACAACTATCAAAACAAGCGTAAAAATATTAATTTAACCAAACACAATTATGAAGAAATTTTTTACTTTGATTTCTATGGCACTTGTTGCCATGAGTATTAATGCTCAGACAGAGAGCTGGTATGTTAACAATGAGGATGGTACATTAAAGGCCGACTATGTTGCTAATGCTGATGCCAGTGCGATGTCTGTTGTCAAGTTCTCAACTGCCAACGTGGAGGGTACCCATACCTCTGGTCCTGTTGCCGGCTATAATGACGGCGCACTCGAAAATGGCAAGTTGACGCCAAAAGTTGACAATACTTGGAATGGTATCAAGAGTCAGGCATTGAGCAAGGATGGATCTGTTGCACCTTTCTACTATGTTCAAGGTAAGGGTAATCCTGTGAACTTGGATAAGGTTGAGTTTGAAGAGATTATGACAGATGGTGAACCTACAGGTAACTACCGTGCCAAATGGGACGCCTCTTACTATACTCCAGATGGAACAGCAGGTCTTCCTAAGAATGGTACATATATTACTCTGACCCCAAAGGTGGCTGGTACTTTTAAGGTTGGCATTTGGGCTAATAAGGGTAACCGTGATGTCTATGTTGCAAAAGGTAGTGACGCCAAAGCCTTAGCTTTTGGCTCTGATGTGAAAATCAGTGGTTATGTTCAGGCTACCAATAATGATGTAGCAGAGGATAGTCCTCTTTATGGTTATATGCTGTATCAGAAAGAAATTGCTACCAAGGGTACAGAGGGTACTGATGCTTATGTGATAGCTGCCGGTAACCGTCCAGTTTGGGTATATTTGACTTTCTCTGCAACTGCTGGCGAAACTTACTATATATTCAACAAAAATACTCAGATTGGTTTCAGTGGCTTTGAGTTCACACCTGGTGAAACCAGTGGCATCGTCAACATCAATGCCTCAACTTCTGCCAAGAAGTCTGTTCGCTATAATATGGCTGGCCAGCAGGTGAATGCTTCTTATAAGGGTCTCGTTATCGAGAATGGCAAGAAGTTCGTTCAGAAGTAATCTGACGTTATTCGGTTAGAATTTTAAGATAAAAGAAACAATCATAAAAGGGAGCGCATCACTAATGGTTGCGCTCCCTTTTTTGCATCTCTCAGGATGCTGAGTTATATGAAAAATGCACTTTCTAAGGTGCAGATTGCCTTATTGTATGCAAGTTTTCTTCGAACTGATTACCTTGCCATCCTTCAATGCCTTGATGATATAAACACCTGATGGGAGAGAATCGAGATTCTTGCCTTTTCTCACCTTGATACCTGCAGCATTGTATACCTCGTAGCTATCGGCTGCGGTTGAGGTCTGAATGTTTTGAATGCCTGTTGCAGAACCGTCTGTCAGATAGAAATGGAAGGTGCGGGTATAGGTGCTGATGTTGTCATCATCGCTTACCTTGACTGTATAATCTACGAGCGCCTTTCCACAATCTTCGTTGGCGGTGAAGATATATTCACCCTCGTTGGCACCCGTATCATGACTCATCTTGCTCATCGCATCACCCTTAGCCTCGCATTCAAACTGAGGATTGTTGGTGTAGCCGGCAAAGTATTTCTTCATGTCGATGGTTACGCTTTCGCTCTGCTTGAGGGTGAAGTGAGGCTCGGCAAGCCAGTTGAGATATTCTTCGAGATTGGTGTAGCCATCTGCGTTTTCATCGGCATTTCCATCACTTACGCCTTTCACTTCTTCCCACCAGTCTGGCATTCCGTCCTGGTCGGTATCCCAGTTGGCATCTCGCTTTGCCTCTGTGATATTCAAGCCCTTGAAACCTTCGCATCCCTTATCTTCCTCGCTGTCGATAAGTCCCTTCTTGCCACTCTGACTGCCTACTGTCGTGGTAGTTCCAGCTAACGTCTCGTTCACCATTCGGGTATCGTGGTTATCCAGGAAAGGCTGGTTGGCTCCCACATCGCAGAGCACATTCTTATAGGCTGCCTTGGCACTCTCGATGGCTGCCAGAGACTCGAAGAATGGTTTCGAAACGAATGGCTCCCAGTTTACTACCTGACCATTTGATGTTTCGACAACATAGGTATCTTTGAGTTTATCTTCTGTCAAGGCTCCATTGCCTGCAGCCTGACGGATATTGCCATGAACGTATGCACTCTGTGTACCGCTTCCGGTGCCTTCAAGCTGAAGGCGGAACAGTTTCTTCTGGGTGGTAGCTGGTCCCATCTTATAATAGTTGTTCACGAAGTTTACCTCGTGGCTGCCACCATCCGTAGCACGGCCGCCCCAGTTGTAAACCACATTATTAAATACATCGTGGTGACCATCGTAAGCTCCTACACCATCCAGTCCGCCGCTCAAACTCCAGTTTCTTCCTTCGCAATGAGCCAGCAGGTTGTGGTGATAAGAACCTACCTTGAGTGTTGCCGACATTTCGCCGCCGCCGATGGTTGCTGCATATCCGTGGGCTGTACCCGCACTATAGTTAGGATGACCTGCCACATTGAGCGCTTCGGAAATCAGGGTGCGCTGAAGGGTAAGACTCTTGGCGTTGCGGCTTGAGAATGCCTCATCGATGGTCCAGGAGATAGAGCAATGGTCCATGATGGCATTGTCGTTGCCTGCCATTCCCATACCGTCGAGTCCGTTCACCTTATCTTCATCGCTGATAGTACCGCCGTTGGTCTCCTTATGTCCCAGACGCATGCGGAGGAAACGGGTGATGCCTTCGCTTGCCATACCGAAAGGACAGCCGCGGAGCATGATACCGTTGCCTGGAGCTGTCTGTCCGGCGATGGTAACATATTCGTCGCTGCAGGTGAGTCGTTTTTTCAGGTCGATGACGCCCGCCACATCAAAGACGATGGTGCGCGGTCCGGTAGCTTTCTTGATGCCGTAACGGAAGGAACCCTCTATCGGATTCTCATCATCGCCATTATCTTCGAGTGTGGTTACGTGATAAACGCTTCCGCCTCTGCCGCCCGTAGCATACTTACCATATCCTTCTGCACCAGGGAAGGCAAGATGACGGGGACGGAAACTCCAGACATCGCCTTCGTATACATTACCGGCAGCATCTTCCTCGTCGATTCGCCAGTAATAGGTGTTGAGGTTGGATGTCTGGTTGAGCGTATATTTTGCCTCGGTAGTTGTAGCTACTACTGTAAGACTGTTGGCTTCTGTACCCATCAGAACATGGTGCTTGACGGCTTTTTCGGCTGAAGTCCAGGAGATGGTGAGCGATCCGTTATCGGCATCGGCATGATAATCTCTGTTCTCCGGATAAGGATCTGTGGCTGCCGTCTGTGGATTCGGACGGTCGAAGATGAGGGCGTTGATGGTGAGCGAGGTGGTATAATTGCCGCTCTTGTCATCGCTGGCACCCGGTGTGGTAACGTAAGAGATGACGACATCCTTTCCCTCTTCTGCTACAAAAGTTACGTACGACATGCCGCAGGCTGATGGAGTCAGGGCTCTGTTGGTCTGTGCGATGCCTTCCTGCTGCCTGGTACCGTTGACGTATACATCGAGTTTCGGAGCATTGAAACCATCGTTGTTGTTATGATAAGCCATCAGAGAGTGCTTGCCGGCGCTCAGCCCCTTGAGGGTGATGTTGAGGCGGACGGCACCTTCGGTTATCTGTGGGGTGTTACCGTCTTCGTAACCATAGATGGCAAAACCGTCGGCGATGAGCTTGGAACTGCTGAGTCCGTTCTTAAACCAGCATGATTTCAGTCTTCTGCCTGCATAAGAGGCATCATTAGCCAGCGTGATGGTGATAGGATTTCCGTCAGCATCTTCTACTTCCTTCGATTCTGTTTCGCAGGTGTTTACTGCCCATGCTGTGTACTCGGGTTCATTGACCTGTGACTCGGAACGACCTGCCAGATTGAAGTCGATTCTCTGTGCCGATGCTGTCAGTGCTGAGACTAAAGCCATCGAGAATAATACTTGTCTTTTCATGTTTTACCTTAAGTTTGAAAGTTGTTTATTTCGTTTTTATTGATTCTTCGGGATTAGATATTGTTTGGTGTATCATCTTTTGTGTTTCCACATCGCTATTGGGTAATAGCGATGTGGAAAGTACGTTGCAGGGAAGCTACCTGGTCTTTGTCGGTTGCCTTCACCTTGATGTCGATGAGGCAGTCGGCAGCCTTTTTGTTGAGGCTGATGGTGAGGATTCCCTTCTTGTTGAGTTTCATCTTGCCTTCCTGTGGCTGGATGCTGTTCTCCAGGGTGAAGACTGGCTGCTGGTTGTAACCGGCGAAATACTGCTTCAGGTCGATGGTCAGCTTATTGCCTGCAGAGGTGATGAAATGTGGTTCTGCAAGCCAGTTGAGATAGCACTCCAACTGGGTATATTCGCCATCGGTCAGCTCGTTGTTGTCGGCAGCTGACGGGTTGGTACCAGCCAGCTTCTCCCACCAGTCTGGCATTCCATCCTGGTCGGTATCCCAGTTGGCAGGGCGACGGTCGGTGAGTGCTTCAAACTCCTTCCAGGCATCGTTGCCGGCATCAAGGTTATCATCTATCAGTCCCTTCTTGCCGGTCTTGGAACCAACATATTTATAGGTTCCGTTCAAGGTTTCTTCTACCATGCGCTGGTCGTGCTGGTCGATGCAAGGCTGGTTGGCTCCCACATCGCTCAATACGTTCTTGAAGGCAGCGCGGGCACTTTCTACCTTGGCATAGGATGGGAAGAATGGTTTGTCGGTAAATACCTTCCAGTTGACTACCTGTCCGTGAGAAGTGGTATATTTGTAGGTTTCGCCTTCCTTGTCGCTAACCAGTTCTCCATGTTTTCCTGCCACAGCTCCTGCATTCTGTTTCATATCGTCCACATAGTTCTGGCGGATATTATCGTGCATGTAGTAAGCCTGACTTCCCTGGCCGGTACCTTCCAACTGGGCATTGAGGATATATTTCATGCTGGTGGCTGGTCCCATCTTGTAATAGTTGCCCACGAAGTTTACTTCGTGGGCTCCTCCGTCGCAGGCACGGTTGCCCCAGTTGTAAACTACATTATTAAAGAGGTCGAGCTTTCCGGCATAATATCCGGCTCCGTCCAGTCCGCCACCCATACTCCAGTTTCTTCCTTCGTTGTTGGCAAGCAGGTTGTGGTGGAACGAGCCTACATTACCACCGATGGTTGCAGCATAACCATGCTTGGCGTTGACATAATTCTGATGACCCGCCTGGTTGAGTGCTTCGGAGATGAGGTTGTGCTGGAAAGAGATGTTCTTGCCGTTGCGGCTGGAGAAAGCCTCGTCGATGGTCCAGCCTACCGAACAGTGGTCGATGATGGTATTGTCGCAGCCCGCAGCACCTAGTCCGTCGAGGGTAATGGTCTTTCCGTTTTTATCGAGATATTTTCCCAGTCGGAGACGGATGAAGCGGAAGATGCCTTCTGATCCGAAACCGAAAGGATGCTCACGGAGAAGGATTCCCTTGCCGGGTGCAGTCTGTCCTGCTACTGTGATGAATGGGTCGGAACAAACCAGACGGTCTTTCAGGTCGATGATGCCGGCAACATCGAAGACGATGGTACGAGGTCCCTTAACCTTTGTGATTCCGTATCGGAGAGAGCCTGGTTGCGGATTCTTAGGGTTATCTTCTAAAGAGGTAACATGATAAACCGAACCGCCACGGCCACCGATGGCAAATCTTCCATATCCCTCAGCACCCGGGAAGGCGAGACGGCGTGGACGGAAGTTCCATACTTCGCCCTCTGAAACCTTGCCGTTGGCATCTACCTCGTCTACACGCCAGTAATAATCGTTGGCGCTGCTGAGACCGGTGGCTTCGTAAGAAGCATTATTTGTGGTGGCAACCTTCTTCAACTGGTCGGCACGCTGTCCTATATAAATAAAGTGTTGCTTGGCACCTTCGCCGGCTTGCCAGCGAAGAACAACCTTGCCTCCTTCTGCATTGACGTGAAGATCATCATCGGCAGGGTAAGGGTTGAGAGCGGTGGCTTTCGGGTTGGCTTTGTCGAATACCAAACCGTTGATGGTGAGCGTGTTGTTTGCGTTATCCACACCTTGCAACTGATAGTGGATAACTACAGGCTGGTCGTCGGTTACATCAAATTCGATGTACGACTGGCCGCTCTGCGATGCCTTCATCTCTCTTATGGTCTGCTTAATATCCTGTGCAAGAATCTCCTGCGTCATGCTCTTCTGTTGGATACGCTTCTTGCCCTTCTTCACGGTGATTATCTGTTCCTTCTCTCTGGAAACCCGGATAGAAGGAATATTGCCGGTAAGTCCGTCTACGATGTTGTGATAGGCAAGGAGAGAGTGACGACCTGGTTTCAGACCTCGGATGGTGATGCGGAGCTGGGCATTATCGCCCTTCGACGGATATACTACGATACCATCGCTGGTGAGTCGGTCGCCCAACTGTATGCCCTGCTTAAACCAGTTGGATTTGATAATCTGGTCTTTTACGGGAGTATCGAGTGTAATCTCCAGTCCACCCTGAGCAAACTGGTATGTATTGCCCTGCTTCACACCAACAGGAGTGAAATTGAGGGCAGTAACTTCAGCAGCCTTTCTGCTGGCTATGTTGAAGTCAACCTGCTGCGCCTGGCTTGAAAGTGCCATCAGCGAAGCGGCAACTAAAGGGAAGCATCTTCTGTTCATCATTTTTCAATTTTATGTTTTTTGTTTTATGTTTCAATAAAATAATAGATAAGTAACTTTCGTTTATATATTATAGGTGTAAGACGTTCCTGCGGATGAAATGTCGCCACCTGTTCCCGAAAAAAAATGCTCATGTTCATTGAGGACAAAAGCCGGCGAGAGGCGTCTTTAAGATATAACGAACAAACAATATTAAAACAATGCAAAGAAGTAAGAAGATTTTCGCTGCGATGGCTTTGACTATCTTGCCAGCAGCAACTTTCGCTCAGTATCCTACTATTACAAAGGAGGCTCAGGCGAAGATTGATTCTATGCAAGCTGCATGGACTGCCCATTCTGATTCTGCTTGGGCTGTGGCTTTCCCTATAGTAAAACAAGAGGCAATGGCAGGACGTCCTTATGTGCCATGGGCTTCCCGTCCATACGATTTGCGCCAGGCTAAGATTCCTGCATTCCCAGGTGCTGAGGGTGGCGGTATGTTTACCTTCGGTGGCCGTGGTGGCAAGGTGCTGACTGTGACCAATCTCAATGATGCTGGTCCTGGTTCTTTCCGTTGGGCTTGCGAACAGGGTGGTGCCCGCATCATTGTCTTCAATGTATCGGGAAATATTGTATTGAAGACTCCAATCATCGTCCGTGCTCCTTATATCACCATCGCCGGACAGACAGCTCCTGGTGAGGGCGTGATGATTTCGGGTGAATCTTTCCAGGTTGATACCCATGATGTCATCGTTCGCCACATGCGTTTCCGCCGTGGTAATACCCATGTATGGTATCGTGAGGATTCTTTCGGTGGTAATCCGGTAGGTAACATCATGATTGACCACTGCTCTTGCGAGTTTGGTTTGGATGAGAATATCTCTTTCTACCGCCATATGTTCGATTTGCACGACGGTAAGCCAAAGCGCAAGGTGCCTACGGTGAATGTAACCATCCAGAATACCATCTCTGCCAAGGCACTCGATACATGGAACCATGCCTTTGGTAGTACAATCGGTGGAGAGAATTCTACCTTCATGCGTAACCTCTGGGCGGATAATACAGGCCGTAACCCATCTATCGGATGGGGTGGTGTGTTCAATTTCGTGAACAACATCGTTTACAACTGGGTACATCGTACGGCAGATGGTGGTGAGTTCTCAACCATGAGTAACTTCATCAACAACTATTATAAGCCAGGACCTCTTACTCCGAAGGGTGCCATCAGCTACCGTATCGTGAAGAGCGAAAGCCGAAGCAACAAACTCTTCCCTTGGGCTCAGTATGGTCGTATTTATGCAGAAGGAAATATCGTAGAAGGCAACGAGGCTGTAACCAAGGACAACTGGAACGGCGGTATTCAGATTGCTGACAAGGATCTTCCAAATGGAATACCTGCAGATGTTAAGGCGCTGATGCGTTCTAACGAACCATTCGCCATGCCACACATGACCATTATTCCTAAGGACCAGACTTTTGATAAGGTGCTTGAGAGTGTGGGTGCAACCATTCCTTCCCGCGATATCGTGGACCAGCGCATCGTAGAAGAGGTTCGTACCGGTCAGGCTTACTATGTAAAGAAACTGCCTAAGAAGAATCCATACGGCGACTTCTGGGGATTGGCTGACAAGTCGAAGGCTGAAGATGGCAGCTTCAAGTATCGCCGTCTGGACAAGGATTCCTATAAGTTGGGTATCATCACCGATATCTGCCAGGTTGGCGGATTCCCTAAATATAAGAAGGTGAAGCCATACGTAGATACAGATGGCGACGGTATGCCTGATGAGTGGGAGATTGCCAACGGCCTGAATCCTAACGATCCTAGCGATGCCAACAAGGATTGCACTGGTGACGGATATACCAATATCGAGAAGTATATCAATGGCATCAGCACCAAGGAAAAGGTGGATTGGACTGACATGAAGAACAACCACGATACTTTGGCAGAGAAGGGAAAACTCCTGTAAAACAGGAATGAATGCCCGGAGTTGTTTCTCCGGACTCATTTCTTAATGCATGACAAGAATATGAAAAAACTTTTGAGAAATAAGTTGTTAGGCGCAGCCTGTCTGCTCTTGCTTCCTTTGGGAGCAGGAGCACAGGTACAGCTCGACAGCGTGGGGCGTGATGCCAAGTATGTGAACAACATCATCGCCCGTTCGCAGAAAATCGTGGATGCGCTGCAACTGACTGATAAAAGCAGCAAGCAGAATGTGCTCCACATCATCTGTAACCGTTATTTCCTGCTGAACGATATCTATGAGAAGTTCGGCAAGAATAAGGCTGAGCGTGATGCGGAACTCTATAAGCACCACTTTGAATTTGCTGCCAATCTGGAAAACTATCTCTCAGAGAAGCAGGTAGAGCAGGTGAAGGATGGTATGACCTTCGGTGTCGTTCCGAAAACCTATCAGGCTCATCTGGAGATGATTCCTTCTCTGAAAGAAAACGAGAAACTCCAAATTCTCAATTGGTTGAAAGAAGCTCGCGAGTTTGCCATTGATGCCGAAAATTCCAAGGCTAAACATGGCTGGTTCGGAAAATACAAAGGACGCATCAATAACTGGCTCACCAAACGGGGTTACGACCTGAAGGCGGAGCGCGAGGGGTGGTATAAGCGTATTGAAGTGGCAAAGAAAAAATAAACAGTTTTCTTAAGGTTATAAAAACTCTGATGAAACAAGAGGTATGAAAAGATTATTTTCTATATGGATATTTACGTTAGTAGGGGTTGTGCAAATCTTTGCGCAACCCTTCGCGTTTGATTTTAGCTACGTGGGCTACCGGCAGAGCGAAAAGGGAGTTCCTGATGCGGATGTTGTGGTCTTCGTAAAATGGCAAGATGGCGACCAGAGCGCTCGCATACAGAAAGCCATCGACTTTGTTTCTGCCCGCAAAATGGATAAGAAGACGGGACTACGAGGGGCTGTCTTGCTCGATAAGGGTGTATTCGAACTCTCACAGCCACTTCGCATCCAGACTTCGGGCGTGGTGCTGAGAGGTACTGACCGCAATCAGACGGTGCTATATAAAAAAGGTGTAGACCGTGGAGCGGTGGTGTATCTGGAAAGCGAAAAGCAGATGCAGATGCTGGGCGAACCAATGAAACTGTCTGCTCCCTGGAAGTTGGGAGAGCGGAAGGTGACACTGCCTGCCGGCTGCAAGATGGGCGATGAGATCCTGATTGTCCGACCTTCTACCAAGGAATGGATTCAGAAGATGGGCTGTGCTGACTTTGGTGCAGGCAAGGATCTGGGCTATTGGGGCTGGCATCCGGGAGAAATCGATGTGCGCTGGACCCGTAGTGTGGTTTCTGATGGAAAGGGAGGATTGCAGTTGGATGCTCCTTTATCCATGTCGCTCGGTCAGGATGATGCGGAATGCTTCGTTCAGCGCATCGCCGGTAATGACTGGCGCTTGAAGAATGTGGGTGTAGAAAATCTCACGATAGATTCTGAATATGATGCTACCAATCCGAAGGATGAAAACCATGCCTGGGAGGGTGTATATATTAATAAGGTGAAAGATGGTTGGGTGAGAATGGTGAATTTCCGCCATCTGGCTGGTTCGGCTGTAGTAACCCAGCGTGATGCTTCCCGTATCACGGTAGAGGATTGCATTTCTCAGGCTCCTGTCTCTGAAATCGGTGGCTACCGTCGTCGCACCTTTCTCTGTATGGGCGAACAATGTCTGTTCCAGCGTTGCTATTCTGAACAGGGCATGCACGATTTTGTGGCTGGTCTCTGTGCAGCGGGTCCTAATGCCTTCGTACAATGCGATGGTTATGAATCGCTGGGTTATAGTGGTGCAGTGGGACCTTGGTGTACAGGATTGCTCTTCGATAATGTGAATATCGATGGCAATGACATCAAGTTCTGCAATCTCGGTCTCGAAGGTTACGGCATCGGATGGAATACAGCCAACAGCCTCGCTTACCAATGTACGGCTGCCGGAATCTTTGCCGACAGCATTCCTGATGGCAGCAACAACCATGTGTTTGCCTGTTGGGCGCAGTTTAACGGTTCTGGCGATTTCCAGCAATGTAACAATCATGCCAAACCATGGAGTCACTTTGCATCTCTTCTGGAGAAACGCCTGGGTAGGGATGTCTCTGCTCAATGTCGTGTGCTGGAGAGAGAACGCAACAATGTGAGCAATAATCCTACCTATGATGTGGCACAGAAGATGGTGGAAGAGGCGCGCAAACCTCGCATCACCATGCAGATGTGGATAGCAGACAGCGCCCGGTTCATGGCTTCTGTTTCTCCTGTTAGGGCTATGGATGTGGATAAAATCAAGGAACGTTCTAAGAAAAAGGCGGATCTTGCCCATGCCGGGAAGCCTGTCTTCGCGATAAAGGAGGGTAAAATCATGGTGGCTGATACGCTGTTGAAGGGTGCAAGAATGAATACCCCTTGGTGGAACGGACGTGTTCGTTACTCGGCTTTCCCTAAGATTGCCGATGCCGTGACCCGTTTTGTGCCGGGAATGGAGGGACAGGGCACTACCACCCGTGTGGATAGTGTGGTGGTTCATCTTCGTAATAAGCATGTGGTGCTCTTTAATCAGAACTACGGCTTGTGGTATGACCGCCGTCGTGACGACCACGAACGTGTGCGCCGCCGTGATGGAGATGTCTGGGCTCCGTTCTATGAACAGCCTTTTGCCAGAAGCGGACAGGGCACGGCTTGGGACGGACTGAGTAAGTATGACCTTACAAAGTTGAACCCGTGGTACATCAGCCGCATTAAGGAATTGGCAGAAAAGGGAGCCAAGAATGGTTTGCTGGTTATCAACCAGCACTATTTCCAGCATAATATCCTGGAGGCAGGTGCCCATTGGGTAGATTGTCCATGGCGCCCAGTCAACAATATCAATGGTACGGTGTTCCCTGAACCTGTTCCTTTTGCAGGTGATAAGCGTGTATGGATGGCTGAATACTTCTATAATATAGATAATCCGGTGATGCGCCAGCTGCATAAGCAGTATATCATGAAGATGCTGGATGCCTTTGCTGATGAGCCGAACGTGATTCAGTCGATTGGCGAGGAATATACGGGACCTTATCATTTTACGAAGTTCTGGTTGCAGACCGTTGCCGAATGGGAGGCTAAGACGGGCAAGCATGTCTGGGTGGCTTTGTCGTGCAACAAGGATGTGCAAGATGCCATCCTCCAGGATCCGGAGTTGAGAAAGGTGGTTGACATCATTCATATTGAACAGTGGTATTATACCCAGAAGGGACTTTATGCTCCTGAAGGAGGCAAGAATCTGGCACCTCGCCAGTATCAGCGTCGTCTTCGTCCGGGCAAGGTTACCTATGATGATGTCTTCAAGAGTGTGAGCGAGTATCGTCAGGCTTATCCTGAGAAGGCTGTCATTTACAGTGGAGCTTCGGCACCCGAGAATGGCAAGGCGGTGATGGATGCCGGCGGCTCCTGTCCGAATGTGAAGTAATATGTAATAAAAGTAGAGAAGATGAAAAGAATGATAATAACAGAATCTGTAAGAAATCTTTTATTGGATTCCGACTTTCTGGAGTCGGTACTCGGTTCTCCTATCGTAGAACCGGATGCCAACTCTGGGAGGCCGGCATCTTCTCGAAAGTTTGAGAAAATGTATCTTCCTGCCGAAATAGAGCAGGCAAAATATGTTCTTCTTCATCTTGACGAGATTTCTGACTTGTTGTCTGAAACAGATATAGAAGAACTGAAAAATCGCATAAAAAGCCATTTGTACCCTTAAAATGGGAGGAAAAATACACTGAATACCAATTTTTCCCATTCATTTACCTGATTTTTCCTTAGAGTTTGCCGCATTTAGGCTACTTTTGCACCATCAACAAACAAAAGTACACCTAAGATGAAAACAAACTACAATAACATTAGAGAAAGAGAGGAAGCAGCACAGACGTTGCTCGCTGCCTATCGCCAAGGCGACCAGAACGCTTTCATGTCTTTATATGATATGTACGCGGAAATGTTGCTCAATTATGGTCTGTGTATTACATCAGACAAAGAACTTGTAAAAGATTGTGTACAAGATGTGTTTATCAAACTCATCTCTAAAAGCCAGGATTTACAAGTTACAAAGGTAACCTCTTACCTGCTCATTTCTCTCCGCAACAGATTGCTGGATGAGTTTCGCCGCAAGAACTATATGACGGAGACTGCGGTGGAGGATATCCGTATCTCTACAACTGTAGAAGATGTGGAAAACTCTTATATCCTTGATGAAAGTTCGCTCAATAATGTTCGTAAGGTACAGATCCTGATGGATGAGCTGACACCACGCCAGCGCCAGGTGTTCACCTTATATTATATAGAGCAGCGCAAATATGAGGACATCTGCGACATCATGCAGATGAACTATCATAGTGTACGCAATCTGGTACATCGTGGCATGTTGAAGTTACGTGCAGCCGTAGCAGTATAAACTCTTCTGAAGGAGAAAGGAGTTTGAGAGATGTTATTGGTAGACCCAAAATAGAGATTTGCACTTTAGGTTAATGGTAATTTAAAATAGGTTTATTATAGTTATAAAAAAGGCAGGGGACTCCGTGAGGAATCTCCTGCTTGTTTTTTTATGCCTTGTTGTTTCGCTTTACCCCAGTAAAGCTTCAGCTACCTTGATGTCGAATGGAGTGGTAATCTTGATGTTCTCACGGTTACCCTCTACCATGGCTACCTGACAGCCAAGACTTTCTACCACCGAAGCATCATCGGTAAACTGTTCCTTGTATTCCTGGTTGAAAGCCTGCTTTGCCAGACCGATGTCGAAGGTCTGGGGAGTCTGCACTACGCGGTAATCGCTGCGCAGCACGTTCTTTCCGCCTCCGTGCTGGTCAATATAGCGCAAGGTGTCGGTTACGGCATATACAGGGATGGCTGCATATTCTTCGCGAGCCGTCTCGAAACATTCTTCGATCACTTCCTTAGATACGAATGGGCGCACACCATCGTGAATGCCCACTACGCCATCTTCATCATCAGGAATGAGTGCCAGTCCGTTTTTGGATGACTGGAAACGGGTATCGCCACCATTGGCTATCTGGTGTTTGATATCAAAATGATGCTCCTCGCAGAGCTGGTGCCAGTATGCCTGCTGACTCTCCGGCAGAACCAGAATGATGTTCAATGCAGGGTTGTATTCATGAAAACGCTCTATGGTGCGCATCAGGATAGGCTTGCCCGCTACCGGCAAGAACTGTTTGGGAATCTCACTTCCCATGCGGAGGCCCTTGCCTCCGGCTACTATGATTACGTAATCCATTTTTTAAGTGAAGAGTTAAAAGTGAAGAGTGAAGAATTCTAATCCTGCCTTTCTTCACTCATTGTTATTATTTGCTTTTCATGAGATGATTATACATCATGCCATCCTGCAGGGCAGCCACAGTTTCCTTGCTTACGAAGTAACTCAGTATCTTATAAGCGTATGGGAGGGTTGCGGCAGGACCTTCGCCTGTAATCACGTTTCCGTCTTCCTGGAAGAGGGTGGCGGTATATTCGGTGTTCTCGCCGAAATACTGCTCGAAACCAGGATAACAGGTAGCCTTCTTTCCTTCGAGGATGCCTGTGCTTGCCAGAACCATTGGGGCTGCGCAGATGGCACCGATTCGCTTGCCAGCCTTGTGCTGTGCGATGAGCGCCTGGCGCACACCTTCGTGCTCGTTGAGGTTTGTACTGCCTGGCATTCCGCCTGGAATCATCAGCATGTCAGCATCTTCAAAGCTGGCAATATCCTCAAACTTCAGGTCAGCCTTGATGGTTACACCATGCGATGTTTCTACCCATTCAGTACCCGTTACACTTACAGTCTTGATGTCTACACCACCTCTGCGGAGGATGTCAACCGGAGCCAATCCTTCGATTTCCTCGAAGCCATTGGCAAGAAATTCATATACCTTTGCCATAATTTATTCGTTTTTTGTTTCGTTATTCGAATTATATTATTACCTTTGCAAAAGTAAGAATAATAATTGAAATAACAAAATAAATGGCACAGCAACATTTAAAATTCGCAATATTTGGTAATGAATACCAGGCTAAGAAGTCGGCTTCGATAGAGAAAATCCTTCTTTATCTTGAAAAGAAGGAGGCTGAAGTTTATGTGGAGAATGCTTATTATGAGTTTCTTACCCGCGACCAGCAACTCGATGTGAAGGCGGCTGGGGTGTTCGAGGATTACAACTTTGATGTGGATTATGTCATCTCTATGGGTGGTGACGGTACCTTCCTGAAGGCGGCGAGCCGGGTGGGAGCCAAGGGTACGCCTATCATCGGTGTGAATATGGGCAGATTGGGCTTCCTTGCCGATGTGCTGCCTAGCGAGATAGAGTCGGCGCTGGACAGTCTTTATGCTGGTGAATGTCTGATAGAGGAGCATGCGGTGATTCAGGTTGAGGCTGAAGGAGGCGTTCTGGCTGGCAATCCGTTCGCACTCAACGATATTGCCGTGCTGAAGCGTGATGATGCTTCGATGATTTCCATCCGTACGCAGGTAGATGGCGAATTCCTCGTCACTTATCAGGCGGATGGTCTGATTGTTACTACGCCAACAGGTTCTACGGCATACAATCTATCTAATGGCGGACCTATCATCATTCCGCAGAGTGGCAGCATCTGTCTTACTCCGGTGGCTCCTCACAGTCTGAACATCCGTCCTATCGTCATCAACGATACGGCAGTCATCACGCTCGATATCGAGAGTCGCAGCCACAACTATCTGGTAGCCATCGATGGACGCAGTGAGCGTATGACGGAGGAAACCCGCCTCATCATCCGAAAGGCTCCTCATAGCATCAAGATTGTGAAGCAGCGCAACCAGCGTTATTTCTCTACCCTGAGAGAGAAACTGATGTGGGGTGCTGACCAGCGCGAAAGATAAGTAGAATAAGAAAGATAATTAAAATAAGAAAAGAGGTATATCCCGAAGATGACTCTTGGGTATACCTCTTTTTCCTAACCTAAAACAACTAACTAATAATTTTGTTCACACAAAACTAAACCTAAAAACATAAACCTTAATAAACCTAAAAACTTAAAACTGAAAAACTTAAACTAAAAACTGAAACTATTCTTTGAACTTATTTGTTGTATTCTGCAGTAACATCCTTCACTTTATAGTTCTTACCTTCTTTGGATGCTTCGATTTCAAAGTAAGCCGTACTGGTGAGACCTGTTATATCTACAGTCTGCGGCTTATTTGTGCCATTATTGAATATGACATTCACCAACTCGGTTGCATTATCAATGCTGACTTCCTTGTAGTACCATGTCTTATCACCGATGGTCTTTGTTTCTGTCATCTTTTCACCAGGCCACTCAACAGATGCTGCTTTCTTCCATGTATAGCAGTATAATGGGTTCCATTTCACAGCATCGGCATTCACATAAACCATAAATTTATATGCCTTGAACTTCTCAATCGTATATTGATGAGTGGCGATATTTCTAACTTCACCATTCACAAGCAATCCAACCTTCAAGGTACAAGTACCATTGATGCTGATTTCCTTACCACTTTCTATTGTTGTGCTCTTTGAAGTAGGATTTGAACCATCCAAGGTATAAACCAATTTGGCTCCCTCTGTCTGGCTGACTGCAGTAAGTGTGGTCTTGAAACCTTCCTCGTATGAGCCGGAAGGCACGTCGGTCCAAGAGGTTTCTGCATCATTAGAGAGAAAATAGGCATAGTGATAACCGGAAAGAATCTTTGTATAGCCTGTTTCTCCTGCATATTTATCAGCATCATTACCTACAGCCACAAGAAGTTTGTGCTTAGTACCAGTAACCTCGTTCACATAAAGAGTTTTCTTGCTCTGCTTGTTGGCATAATTGCTCATATTAGTGATGCCTGCATATTTGCGGGCTGCAATCATCTCCTTTATCTCAGACTTATAAGCATTCCAGTGTGGCTGGAAGATACATGGTGTGCCTGGCATGGCGAGCATATAGGCATTGGCTGCTATGGTATCTTTGCGCAGAGGGTCGTTCTGTTCTGATTCAGAGCGTTTCTGTGTATCATGATTTTCTACAAAAGTAACCGCATAACGACGATAATTGGCATCGTGCATAAGATTGTCGTTACTGTTGAGCTTTGACCAGTCTGAAGATGTTGTCACCTTTCCGTTAGCCGCTCCGTTTACGGCATCGCGTACGTTATAACGGAACTGGAAGTCGAAGGCTGCGCTCTTCTTGTTAGTTCTGTTTATCCAACTTTCTATCTTTTCGTTACCATCCCAGTATTCACCTACAGAGTATTCTACACCTGTGGCATCATTATAGTCGGCAACATGGCTACCATCGAAACCTTTCACCATATCATAGCGGAAACCGGTGTAACCCAAATCATCCTTCAGATATTTCAGATACGCTTTGATCACCTTCTGCACATTTTCGCTCTTGTGGTCGATGTCACGGCAACCTCCGAAGTCTGTACCTTCATCAATGTTCTGGCTGAGGCTTACCACGTCTGTGGCAGCCTGGGTTGCTGTAGTTCCGCCATCATCATTCTTGCAGATGTCTGTAGATTGCATCTGGTAGGTCACACCCTTGTATGTTTCAGCAGGGAAATTATACCAGCCCTCCGTATTGCGGTGGTTGATGACTACATCAGCAATAGCACCTATACCAGCGGCTTTAAACTTAGTAATCAGACTTCTGAGCTCAGCCTCAGATCCGAAAGAAGAGTTCTGATTAAAATAGTAATATGGCATATAACCCATCACCTGAGTGGTCTCCAAACATTTTCCGCTTTGTGGAAGCCAAACAAGGTCGATATAACCTTTCAGCTCATCAGCCTGCTTCTCTAAGACCTTCCATTGTGATTCATTATAAGAATCCCAAGAGAATCCTTGCAGCATAACGCCGCTATAATCGCTAGCCCAGCCTTGCGAATTGAGACTTGGTTCAGGCTCAGGTTCAGGACTTGGGGTAGGCGCTGGCGTTGGCTCAGGATCTGGAAGATCAGGGTCATTGCTGCTAGAACATGCTCCAAGTGTGAGTGCCATTGCGGCAAGGAGTGTAAAGTATATCTTCTTCATAATTATCTTTGTATTTTGTGATTATTATTTTATGTTTAATTGCAAGTTGTATTGTTATACGTTGGCAAAGTTACGATTTATTTCATTAGCTTGTTCAAAAATTGATGCAAATCAAGCGAATAAATTGTGCAAACGTTTGCATTCCGGTGCACTTTTCTTCTATATATAATTAAGGTATATGTAGCTTTAGGAGATAATTATGATTAAAAAACTAGAAAACATTTGGCGGTCTCGTTTTTTATTGCGTAATTTGCGTTGCGTAAAAAGCGCAATGTTTGTATAATGAATGATAACAAGATATGGCAAGATTGAACAATCCTTTTGTGGGCGATAGCTCGTGAGCATTTGGTATCTTCGCCGTTGAACCAGCAGTTTATCAGCACACACCATCTTCCAGCTACGAGCAGCGTGAGAACGGCATTAAAGGCATTGGTAGATAAGCAGCTGGTAAGCAAGATTCCGACTGGCTATCTGGTTAGTGACCGCTTCTTTGCGAAATGGCTGGTGAGAGGAGGAATCATAGCCAACTGAGGAAATGAAAATTACGTCCCAATGCTTGGCTATGGTGAGATGGATGATAACAATGCCGCAACTTATACGATGCAAGGAATCAATTATAACGATGCAAGGAAGCCTTTCTTGCGATTGCGTGACATTTGTCATGCGTTTATACGACACTTGTCGTACGGCCGTATGACAAATGTCGTATAATCACATGACATATATCAAAGTATAAATAAACCTAATATTTTACACCAAAAGATACAAGTTATCACATTATTATATATATGCATCATCTTTCATAGAAGACAAAGAATGCGAATTCAACAAGCAAGTGCAAAAATCCATCCCATTGTCTGTTAAAGAATATGATCATAAAAATCTTGAAAACGTGCAGAAGGCTTAATACGATTTGCATAACGTAGAGGCATACAAAAAAGGCGGCTCCCGATATGTTCGAGAACCGCCTGGTAATCTCTTCTTATTCCTTCAATTTCTGGATTTCCTCCAGTGGAAGTTCGGTGGCTGTTGATACTTGCTCATCAGAAAGGCCCATTGACAGAAGGCGGCGAGCTGTGGCTAGCTTTTCTTTTTCCATACCTTTCGCCATACCTATTTCCATCCCTTTCTTTTCATCAAACTTTCTGGTGGCATATATATCACGCATATTCTTGATGTCCTCGTCATACAGCTCTAGTTCCTCTCGGGAGAGCTTGCGGAGGTCGCCTATTTCTGCCAACTTGCGGAAGACTGGATACTTCTCGCTGAATGGCATCTGTTCAAACATGTTCATATTCTTCACTATATAAATCCAACAATCAAATATATCCATACACTCTGCCTCCGTGTGCTTGTCGAACAGTGGCTGTTAGATTAATTATAATACAATGTTTGTAATAGAGTATTTCATTCTAAGCACTGTTTGATTAAGTCGTGAGCATCTTTTGCATGATATACTCTGCCTGCTTTAACATCTTCTAGGGCTTCTTTAATACCACTTTTCTTTTCGGTTTGAATAACCCAGCCAAACTTCTTTGCCAGTTTCTTTAATAACTTGAAGTCAACTTGCGGAACAGTTATAGTTGTTTTTATATTATTTATAGCTACATTCATATTGCTTTCCTTTTAATGTTATTTTTAATGCTACCGCAAAGATACGACTTTTCTCTTTAATATCCAAATGTTTAAGTGAAAAATACTTGAAAAGGGAGAGGAGAAAAAGAAAATAGGCGACTCCCGGAATGGAGGAGAGCCGCCTATTGAATATTGTTGTTTCGATGATGAAACGAAGGATTATTTATTCTTTGATTTCCCAATGGCCTCCAAATGTAGAAGAACCAACACGCTCTATTCTTTTTTGAGCCTTTAGCTTTTCTATATGTTTTTGTATTGCACTTGCCTTGATAGCTAGTTTGTCCACGAGCTCTTGTCTTGTTATATACGGATTGTCTTTTATTAATTTAAAAACCTTTTCAATTGTTTTTGGTGATCCAGTTTGACCACCAGTTTGACCACCAGTTTGACCACCAGTTTGACCACCAGTTTCATTAGGAATAGGTAATCGTAGTTCTACCTCTTGTAACTCGTATTTATCTATTAATTCAGGCTTACCCCAACCTGCCTTTTGCCAAGCAGAGATAATTTTTGGAAATCCAGAACCTATATTCTCACCATATCCTATCATACGGAGCATATTCTGTATTCTTGGGTTGCGTGCTTTTGAAACCCCACCTTCATAGATGTTTTCTATCGGAAGTTTCAAATTTCCTGGATTCCGTAAGCATAGGCAGTCATCATGCTTTTCTATCCTTAAGATACCACTATCCAAGAATAGGTCAGAGTGAATAATCGAGTTGGTAAATCCTTCTCTTACAGCTTTCATTTGTGGTGTGTCATCTACACGCTGATAACCTTCCATATGAAAAGGGTGAGGTAAGTCGAATGTCAACTTAGGCATAACAATTCTAAAGAATTGATACAAGTTGTTCTCCCAACGCCCATCGTAAGTTAGTCTGTCTCTATATCTTTCCTCACCTTCTAGATGGCTCATGTCGAGATAGTCCATGCGAAAATTTCCAAATCGCTCCCTTATGGCTAACCCTGTTCCAAACATCATTAGTCCTGCTACCGTCAGTCCTTCTTTTCCTGTTTGTCTATTCTTAGTATATCCACCTAAAAGTCGCAAAAATTCTTTATCGTCCTTATCGTTCCAATCATGGTCGGCATTTAGTATTTTGAATTGATTACGGTAACCATGGAGCGTATTTGTATCAATGTCATCCAGAGTAAAACCATCTAGTAATCCTCCGTCATTGCCATCTTCGTTAGCATCACGTATCATGGCTCTTACTTCCATTTCTGTGCAATGGTAATCACCTTCATGGTTGCGTTTGAAGGAACCTTTGTAAGGATTTTCATTTAAGAAGACAGGCTTCATTCGCCAATCTGCTTGTGGCACGTGGATACATATAATAGATTTCCCGTCTATTGTATTTACCTCTACATCTGAGTCTAGCAAAATGTTTCTATTTACTTTGTTACTATTGATGGTGTTCCATAAATCAGAGATAAGCTTAGGGATATTGTCAACTCCGATGATAGTAAAACGTTTGGCAACATCCGTTTCTTTTCTATTTTCGTCTATACCTAATAATATATAGCCACCAATAGTGTTGGCAAAAGCGGAATATGACTCCCAAACAGATTTTGGGAGCTCCGTCTTTGCTTTTTTGCATTCCAGGGTAAGTCGTTCGCCTTGGGCAAGCATTTGCTTAATTTCTGTTTCTGTCATGCCTTGTCTTTGTTAGTCGCTGGCAAAGATACAACTTTTCCTCGTAACTTCCAAATGTATAGGTGGAAAAGTTGTTTGATGGAGAAAGAAAAAAATAGGCGGCTCCCGGAATTGAGAGCCGCCTATTAATTTTAAGTTTATTTGATGAAGCAAATGCTTACTTCTTTGTCATCTCACACTTTGCTGTTCCTTCTGCCCAATTAACCACAAGCTTAATGTCGTAAGTACCAGCTGCTACAACGATGTTTGGACCATTCTGTGTAGTGAGGTTATCTAATTCTCCACCCCAACTGAGAGACCAATCGTTTGTGTGACGGAACTTCATTTCGCCATCACTCAATGTGACGCCCTTAAGTTCCCAGCAGCGCTCTTCCGGTTTGTATGTCATATTCGTATCGCCATCCCAACCTTTAGGAGTTGCGTTGCCAATGATACCAATAGTAAATGGAGTCAGTGTGTAAGTCTTCGCAGACAAGTCAACATCTACCTGATAGAAACCAGCTTCTTCTGCTATCACGATGTTTCCTGCATCAGGAGCTGTATCAAAGTCAGCACCATAGTTGGTACCATCCCAGTTTGGCTGAGTACAGAACTTGAAGCCATTCTGGTTCAGGTACATATAGCCTGTAAAGTGAACACCATCATCACCATTGAGAACGTCAATCTGATTCCATCCATTAGCATCACCAGCCATATAGAGCACAGGCTTGCCTACGGTGTAGGTAAGGTTGTTCATATCAAGAGTAACAATCCATGTACCAGCTCCAGGGATAACTGGAGTCTGAAGCTCACCCCATGAATCGCCATTATAGAGAATGTATCCGAATGTATCTTCTGAACCGTTCTCCTTGCAGCCCAAGGCTCCCTTGTTGATGGAATCCCAGTCATTACTTACGAAGTTGCTGCCTGCATAGAACTTAAACCAGTTCTTGTCTGCAGTAGTTGTAACCTTCAACTGATAAACTCCATCGCTAATCTTGTTCATCCATACAGGAGCAGTTGCATCCCATTCATTTCCGTTTACCTGACCGAGCATATAGTAGCCCTTCTCATCAAGTTGAGGTGTTGCGGTTGGAGTAAATTTACCTGTAGTCTCGCCCTTGTTAGTAATGCTTACCGCATCACCAGAAGCGAGATTGATAGAAACTTGTGTCTCTACTTTCAGGTCGCGAGCAACAGAAGCACGAGACTTATTCTGCTCGCAAACGAGTTTCTCCAATTCAGAAGCACTTACCTGAACGCTGTTGCCAATCATTGTTCCATTGACGGCTACTCCGTTCACCTTAAGGTCTTTGAGTGTGAAACCAGAGACATTGGCATCAGTAGAATTAACTGTTACGAGATTGATGATACCATCTTCATCAGCCATGCTGCCTTCTGCCTCAGAACCATTGGCAAAGGTTACCCCATATTGGGCTGCAGATGCTTCCTGCTCGTTGGCCTGTGGGTTAGCCCAGTCGTCGTAGTCGCCAGCGCAGCTGGCAAGTGCGAGACTTGCCATTGCTGCTAAGCTATATAATAATGTCTTTTTCATTGTGTTCATGTTTTTAATTATTCAACTTTTGCTGTGTTCTTGTCGAAGTTGACATAGAGTTTTTGTCCAGTTGAGCAAGATACAGCGTAACCTTCGCCAATCTCAGTCCAAGAGTCTATAATGTTATCGTTTCTCCAGAAGCAGTTGCCCTTGAAGATAGTAAACTCTGTACGCCACCAGTCGAGTCCTGGAATCTTGATATATGCGCGGAGCTCGCCATCACCACCGAAGGCTGGAGATACCCATTCGCCTGTCTGGTCTGCAGGAGCTGTCATAGCCCAATCGGCAGAAGCATCGTCCCAATTACCACCAGCTGAATAACCGATGATGTATGCTGCACCAGGATAAACATTCAGCGTGTAGTTGATGTTCTTCTTGTCTGCTGTCATTTCACCAACGAAGTGGAGAACGAACCAGCCGCCATGAGCAACCTTCAAGTTACCATCTCCATCCTCAGAGATTTCTGCACCAGCATTATCGTTGACAGCAGCCAGACGGCTAAAGCCACGCCAGTCATTCTCGTATGTACCCCATTTGAATGTACCACCATCTGGAACATAAACCATGGTATAATAGTTGCCAGCCATACCATATACTGGAGCTACTGGCTTCCAGCTCTTCCAAGCCTCCTGAATAGAAGAGCCAACTACGAACAGGTTCTCAGGATACTTTGCATCAGGAGCCTTGTAAGTAGCCTTCACTGAAGGCAGGGTGATGATGTTGGAATAGCTCTGACCGAGGTAAGGGTCGAGTGTACCATCAATGACAGCGCGCAGTCTTACATACACAGGCATTGTTTCTGGCACGCTTGTGTCAGGGTTAGCTGCCTGGAACATATCAACGAGTGTAGAGTTCAACTCTGCTGCATCTACTGCCATCTTGGCTGTGGTGTATGAGGTTGACAACTCTTTATGTGTAGCTGTTGTATCTGTCAGGAACTTCTGATCGAGTGCAACCTGCACATAGTAGCGGACCACGTATGGAATACCTCCATAGTTTGGCTGTGAACAAGACAAGGTCAAGTTGTTGGCACTTGCCAGGTCGTATGTATTGTTTTCTGCGTATGCTGGCGTGTTCAATACAAATCCGTCTGCAGCATGACTTAAATCCAATGTAGGATTGCTGTCATTGTCGTCAGAGCATGAAGTGAAGAGCAAAGGCAAAACCATTGCAGGCAACAGCATCAATTTAAAAAATATCTTTTTCATAATTGTTTTCTTTAATCAATTATTGTTCTTTATTCCGAAGAATCCCCGATTTACTAAGATTAGTAATTAGGGTTCTGATTCATGTTAGGATTACCTGCGATGTCGGTAACAGGGATAGGATATACGTTGAACTTAGACTCGATACCGATACCACCTGCAACACCTCCCTTGAAGTCCCAGAGATACTTGGAACCAGTGAAGAGACCAAAGCGGATCAAATCAGAACGACGGCGGCCTTCTACATAGAACTCACGGCACCACTCGTCAATCAAAGTCTGTTCATCGACTGCTCCAGAGATCTCCTTGCGATGAGCACGCTTCTGGATAGTCTGGATGTCTGCGAGAGCATCAGTGGTATTTCCCAAACGATAGTTGGCCTCTGCACGTGTCAGGTAAATCTCAGCCAAACGGAACAATGGAATATCTGTATCCATGAATGTACCATCGTGGATATCTGAACCGTCAGCATGGCGATTCTGCCATTTCACGATAGAAGCACCATTTGTGAAACCTGTAATCTGCTTACCTGGGCTAAGTGTGCGGATGCCGCCACCTACACCCATGTAGAACATGGCACGGTCATCACCTGCTTTGTTGATGACATCTTTTGTTGTTACTTTCAATTCTTCATCCTTTGCGATAACCTGCTCCTCGGTGGCATCCTTCAACTCGTCGTCTTTACTAGCCATAGGGATATTGTCATTAGGGAAGAATTTCTCAACCAAGTCCTTGCGGGCGAAGTTACAGCTCCAGTAGTTGCTGGTGAATGAGTTTGGCATTCCTGAAATTCGCATAGATGCTACGAGGTATGTAGAACCTGAGTATTCCTGAGTCTTCTTGCCATCCTGGCGGATAGGGAAGATAATCTCCTTCATAGCCTGGGTGTTCTGGTCGTTGTCGCCCATGAATACCTGCTCATAGCCTGTGAAACCATTCTTTGTATCGGTTGACAAAGCGTAAGCACCACTATTGAGAATCTTGTCACAGTAGTCCTTTGCCTTTTGGTAGTCCTTTACCTGGCCATCTGTGTAAACAGCAGAGTTCAGAGCCAGACGAGCATGGAGGGCGTAAGCTGCACCACGATCGGCACGGCCAAAGCCTTTTTCGTCATTGTAAGCACCAACTTCCTTCAGTTGTGGCTCAATCTCGGTCAATTCCTTGTCAATCCAGTCGTAGAGATCCTTGCCGGCTTTCTCTACAGGTAACTCACCATTAAATGTATCCTTGAAAGGTGCCTTGTGGAAGAGATCAAGGAAATAATAGTAGTTCAAGCAGCGGAGGAAACGAACCTCTGCAATGACGTCATCGCTCATCTTACCAGTCTGCTCACTGATGAACTGGTTGTGAAGGGTGATGTCGTATGCCAGGCGCTGGTATGCCCAGTTGACACGTACTGAACTTGAGTTCCATGCAATATTGGTGATGGCAGGGATATCGGTATCAGTCTGCCAAGCCCAGATAACTTCATCTGTACAAAGTTCCTGAAGATTGAAGATGACACGATAGAAACCGCTTTCACCCTCATCCTGGCTCATATCTCCATTTCCTGCAGGACCTTTCTGACCTGTCAGACCAAGTGTGGCATATTGTTTAGCCAAAAGACCGTCGGCATCATAACTAGGTGATGACTGAGGATCAATTGAGCTGATATTCAAATCGTCTGCGCAAGAAGCCAATCCCAAGCAGAGGAAACCGGCAACTGCAGTCTTTATTAATATATTTCTCATAATTATAATCCTTTATATATTAGAAGTTGAGGTTCAAACCAATCTGGAAACTCATTGGGCGTGGATATGGATTGCTGTCGATACCACTGGTTACCTCTGGGTCGATACCCTTATATTTTGTGATGATGAATGGGTTCTGTGCTGTGAAGTAGATACGTCCGCTGCAAGAATTCTTGATCAATGCAGGGAAACTGTAGCCCAATGTAATATTGGTGCACTTCAAGTAAGAAGCATTACGTACAAAGTAATCACTCAAGTAGTTCTGGGCAACTGTCAAACCTGTGAAACCGAGCTTAACGGCCTCTGGAGTGGTGTTGCTGAATGAACTGTTAGAGTAAAGACCTGATGGCGAGATGGAAGCTCTGTTGGCCAGGAAGTCATAATATACGTAGTTACCCAAAGATGCACGGAATGCCATGCTGAAGTCCCAATTCTTATAAAGGAACTTAGTGGTGAGACCCATGATTACATCTGGAGAAGGGTTCTTGTAGTAGTAACGGTCATCGTCGTTAATCTGACCATCAGCGTTGCGATCTACATACAGACCCTCGATAGGCTTGCCATTCTCGTCATATACCTGCTGGTAAACGAAGAAAGAGTTGACAGCTTCACCCACCTTGTTCTTCAAGATCTTTGTGTTGTTACCGCGAGAAATCTTGTCGCCTGTCCATACCCAGTCCTGAGCACCGGCATCAAGAGAAGTAATCTCATTGTGATTCCAACCTACATTATAGGTAATATCCCATGTAAAGTCCTTGGTTACGATAGGCTTTACGTCGAATGCCAACTCAATACCATAGTTCTTGAGGGAACCTACGTTCTTCAATAGGTTATCACCGAATGTAGTACCTGCTGGAACGTCAACTGTTGACAATAAATCGGTAGTCTTGCGATAGTAACCATCAATGTTGAAAGAGAAACGGTTATTGAGAGCAGCGAAGTCGATACCTGCATTCCATGTTGTTGTCTTTTCCCAGGTCAACTTGTCGTTATATTTGTTAGGACGTACTGTCTGGTGATAATCGTTACCGAAAGGATACTGAGCATAAGAGTTACCTACTACATAAAGTGGAGCATAGTAGAAGTCATCGATACCATTCTGCTGACCGGTCTTACCCCAACCCACACGGAGTTTTAAGTCATCGAGCCATTTTACATCTTTCAGGAATCCCTCGTGGTTGATCTTCCAGGCAAAGGCTGCTGATGGGAAGTAACCCCACTTATGACCTTTGGCGAAACGAGAAGAACCATCGGCACGGAATGTGGCGGTAATCAAGTAGCGGTCGAGAAGATTATAGTTCAAACGGCCGAAGTATGATACCAGAGAGTTGTGGTTAGCCCACTCCTGCTCGCTGCGCTTTGATGGGTTGTGCTGCCAGTTGTAGTAACCTGTCTCCTCGTTGAGGACAGGATTGTTTGCCTTCAGGTATTCATCTGTACCAAAGCCCTGGTTGTAGCCATGTCTGTGGTAGTGGCTCAGCTCGGCACCTGCCATTACATCGATGTCGTGAACACCAAACTTATGAGCATACTGTGCATAGGCATTACCAATCATATTATATTTCCAATAATGAGTCATACCAGCCCAACCGAAGTAGTTGTTAGAGTATGAGTACTTGGAAATCTCATCGCTTTGCTGTGTAGAAGTGTACTGAGCACCCAAACTTGCATGCAGATGCAAATCCTCGAAACCATGAATCTTGTAATCTACCTCGAAGTTGCCACTGTAGTCACGGGCGTGAGCCATAATCTCTTTCTGGTTAAGAAGAGCCACTGGGTTCTGGGCTGCATTAGAGTTGGTCGTATTCTTCCAGTTAGGGTCTGTTATATCATCAGTCTTGTTAATCAGGTTCTGATAGTAACCGCCTGTAACTGCATACTGGTCACCTTCCCCAAAAACAGGCTCTGTTGGATTCATAGACAAAGCTGCACCGATAGCACCGCCTGCATCTGCATAGCGATCCTTCTCATACATGAACTTACCTGTGATGTTGAAGTTCAAGTGCTTGTCGAGCAATGATGGAGCCAAGTTGAGAGAAGCGTTGACACGATTCATCCAACTGGTCTTCACGATACCATTTGAGTTGTTGAAGCCTACGCTTGCACGATATGGCATGTTCTTCAAACCGCCCTGTATGCTTACGTTATGGTTGGTTGAAACTGCTGTGCGGAAAATCTCGTCCTGCCAGTTGGTATCTGCATTACCTAATTTTGATGCATCAAGACCATTGATAGAGCTGACAAGTTCCTTGTACTGAGCTGCGTTCAGTACATCATATTTTTTCTGGATAGTAGAAATTGTTACATCGCCAGTGTATGAAATAGAAGGCTTCTGACCATTGCGACCTTTCTTGGTGGTGATGATGATGACACCATTAGAAGCACGGCTACCATAGATAGCTGTGGCAGAAGCATCCTTCAATACGGTGAAAGTCTCAATATCAGTAGGATTAATCATCGCAAGGATATTACTCATACCGGTAGCTGTCTGATTATCGATAACCAAACCATCTACTACATAGAGTGGGTCATTAGATGCACTGAGAGAAGCACCACCACGGATACGAATCTGGGCACCTGCACCAGGAGTACCACCAGCAGTCTGTACATCAACACCGGCAATCTTACCAACCAACATGTCTGATGCGTTGTTGGTGATACCCTTAGAAAGCTCATCAGGCTTGATAGCTGTAACAGAACCAGTCAAGTCGTTCTTCTTAGCGCGACCATAACCAATGACGACGACCTCGTTCAAAGACTTTTGGTCGTCAACCAAGGTAATCATCATGTTAGATGTTGCTTTGATTGTTTTTGGTGTCATTCCAAGATAGGTGAAAGTAAGATTGGCTCCTGGCGCTGCATCAACTGAGAAGTTACCATCCATGTCGGTAATGCCCACTGCCTTACCGTTAACTGTAATGGTAGCACCCATGATAGGCTCACCGGAAGCATCCTTCACATGTCCCTTAATCGCATTACTTTGCGCAAAGGAACTCGCTGTCAGAAGCAGACCGCTTGCTAGGGTCAACGCTCTGAGAGGCAATTTAATTTTTACCTGCTTCATCATTTGCTTGATTTTTAAGTTAATGTATAATATTAAATTATTTACTTTTTCGTTCTTTTCGGCTTAAGTTGTCATCGTTCCTACTCTAAAATACCGCTCTGGCTCTTTTTGGGGTCTTTCTGGCATCTTGCTTATATTATATAAGGTAGGAATGGGGCGTTTGCCCATAAACTTGTCGTTTCTGTGTGCAAAATTAAGTTCTTTTCTCTAATGTTGTACTATTTTTATGTTAATTCCGTTATTTATTTTGTGCAAACGTTTGCACAGAAAATTACTTGATTTAAGTCAAGAACTTTGAACTGATATTGGGGATATTTCGTAATTTTGCAGCACAACTAATAGCAATGGGCGATAAAGAAACAATAACAATGAAAGATATTGCTCGCGATCTGGGCGTAAGTGTTGCCACAGTGAGTCGGGCATTGAAGGACAGTTCTCGTATCAGTACTGCCCAAAAAGAGCGTATTCAGAAATACGCGCGTGAAAATAACTTCTTCCCTAACTTCCTGGGTGAGGCTTTAAGACATAATAAGGTGAAACCGATGAAGGTGATTGGAGTTATTGTACCTCAGGTGGTACACTATTACTTCATGTCGGTGCTTTCGGGTATAGAGGAAGAGGCTAGAGCCAGAGGTTACCGTGTGATGGTGGCGCAGAGTAACGAGCGTTACGATAAGGAGGTGGCCATCTGTGAAGACTTCTATCAGAACAAGGTTTGTGGCATCATCGTTTCACAGGCGAAGGATACCAAGCAGTATGATCATTTCGAAAAACTGCGGCAGAATGGGGTGCCGCTCATCTTCTATGATAGAATATGTACGGGCGTGAACTGCTCGCGAGTGGTGGTAGATGATTATATGGGTGCCTTTACTGCCGTTACCCACATGATTGATACGGGCTGCAAGAAGATTGCCTTCTACGGCTCGCCGATGAATCTGGAAATCTCCAAGAACCGATATAACGGTTATCATGATGCGCTGGTAAAGCATGGTTTGACGGAGAACCCTGACTGGGTGAAGATCTGCGATGACCGTGCCAATGCCGAAGCAATAACACCGGATATTCTGATAGAGGAAGATCGTCCGGATGCTTTCTTTGCCATCAATGATGATACGGCAATCGGCATCCTCTATACCGCCAAGCGGATGGGGTTCAAGGTGCCTGAAGAAATCAGCATCTGCGGATTCACCAATGGTGACCGTGCCAAGGCGTGCGACCCGATGCTTACTACGGTTGAGCAGCGAGGTGTAGCCGTAGGCGAGGAAGCTGCCAATATCCTGATTGGTCAGGTGGAAGGCTCCATCCCTAAAGATGAGGTGGAGAAAAGAGTGGTGAGAACACGACTCGTGGTGAGAGGAACAACGAGATAATAATATAAAAGCATAACAATATGAAACAAAAACCTGATTTAAGTTTCTGGAAGCTCTGGAACTTGAGCTTCGGATTTTTCGGAGTACAGATTGCCTACGCCCTACAGAGCGCCAATATCTCCCGAATCTTTGCAACGTTGGGTGCTGACCCACACAACTTGAGTTATTTCTGGATTCTCCCTCCTCTGATGGGAATCCTGGTACAGCCTATCGTGGGCACGTTGAGTGATAAGACGTGGTGCCGCTTTGGCCGCCGCATCCCTTATCTTTTTGTGGGTGCTACGATTGCCGTCCTGGTAATGTGCCTGCTCCCGAATGCCGGTTCGCTCGGACTGACCGTAAGCGGTGCGATGCTCTTCGGTCTGATAGCGCTGATGTTCCTCGATACGAGCATCAACATGGCGATGCAGCCGTTCAAGATGCTGGTAGGTGATATGGTAAATGAAAAACAGAAGGCGAAGGCTTACTCTATCCAGAGTTTCCTCTGTAATGCCGGTTCTGTAGCCGGATATATCTTCCCGTTTCTCTTTACCTTCCTCGGTATCAAGAATTATGCTGAGAAGGGTGTGGTTCCTGATTCTGTCATCTGGTCGTTCTATATCGGTGCGGCTATCCTGATTCTCTGTGTTATCTACACCACGATGAAGGTGAAGGAGTGGAATCCACAGCAGTATGCGGAGTATAATGAAGCGAAGAGTGAAGAGGGAAGAGTGAAGAATCCTAATGCTGAGGCTTCTGAAGACAAGGCCGGTTGGATTACTTTGCTGCGCAAGGCGCCATCTACCTTCTGGAAGGTGGGCCTGGTTCAGTTCTTCTGCTGGGCTGGTTTCCTTTATCTTTGGAATTATTCTACGGGAGCCATCGCTGAAACCGTATGGAATACGACCGATCCTGCTTCTGAAGCATTCCAGGAGGCAGGCAACTGGGTGGGCATTCTCTTTGCCGTACAGGCGGTAGGTAGTGTAGTCTGGGCTGTCGTTCTCCCTCAGTTTAAGAATACGAAGGTGGCATACGCTGTCAGTCTGGTTATCGGCGGTGTGGGCTTTGCCCTGATACCATTCCTGCATGATCAGTATCTGCAGTTTATTCCGTTCCTGATGATTGGTGCCGGTTGGGCAGCCATGCTGGCGATGCCTTTCACCTTTGTTACCAATGCTTTGCAGGGATATGGTCACATGGGTGCTTATCTCGGTCTGTTTAACGGAACCATCTGTATCCCTCAGATTGTGGCTGCCATCTGCGGTGGAACTGTCCTGAGTCTGGTGGGTTCTCATCAGAGCGATATGATGATTGTGGCAGGTATCCTGCTGATTGCGGGTGCGCTGTCTGTGAGTATCATCAAGTATAAGAAATAGGTGTAAGTAACAGAGTGAACGATTAATTGATTGTTTCTACGGAGTGGGGAATGTGCAAACGTTTGCAAGGTTTGTGTGAGAAAAAATGCAAATTTCTGATACGTTTTTCATACGTTTTTCTTACCTTTGTAGCAGCAAATATAAATTATAACATTTTCAAGAGCCTTTAAGAGTCTTATGACAGTACAGTTTAATATTGAGTATAAAGCAATGTTCGGCGAACAGATCGTCGTAAACATTCAGACGGAGGAAGGTGAACTGAAACTTCCTCTCGAGACAACAGATGGTCAAAGATGGGCATGCGACTGGTGTGTTGAATCACCAGAAAAATCGTATACCTATTATTATAGTGTAGAACGTGAAGGTAGAGCAGTCAAGACCGAATGGCTTATGATTAAGCATCAGCTCGAAGTAAATGCCAAGAAGGCTGCGGCTTATACCCTTTACGATCATTGGAAGACTATGCCTGAGGATGCTTTCCTCTACAGCAGTGCCTTTACCGATTGCATCAATCATCAGGTTCCACAGGTGATGAAGCCGGAAACGGGCAGCAAGATTGTGCGTCTGATAGTCCGTGCTCCTCAGCTTCGCGATGGTGAGCGTCTGGGTGTATTGGGTGCAGATAAAGCTTTGGGTGCTTGGGATGTGCAGAAGATTCTTCCGATGACTCAGCATACCTATAATGAATGGGTGGCTGATATTGATGCGACTCATCTTGAGGGCAGTCATCTGGAGTTTAAGTTCGTGGCTTTCAGAAATGCAAAGAACGAGCTTCTCTGGGAAAACAGCATGAACAGAACCGTGGATTTGCCGGAGATGAAGGCAGGTGAGTTGGTATCTTATGAACTCGACCAGGCTTCCTTCGCTCTGTATAACCGCAAACTTGCCGGAACGCAGGTGCCTGTATTCTCATTGCGTACCCGTAAGAGTGCCGGTATCGGTGATTTCGGTGACCTGAAGACCATGATTGATTTTGTGGCTTCTACCGGTCAGAAGGTGCTCCAGCTCCTTCCTATCAATGATACCACCATCACTCATACATGGACCGACAGTTATCCATACAGCTGCATCAGCGTCTTCGCTATTCATCCACAGTATGCCGACCTCCATGCTCTCCCTGAGCTGAAGGATGCCAAGGCTCGTGCTGAGGCTGAGAAGACACGTGCTGAGTTGAACGCACTGGATAAGATAGATTACGAGAAAGTAAATGATTTCAAGATAAATTACTTGCGCCAAATCTTCAATCAGGAAGGTGAAAAGATGATGAAGACAGCCGAATATAAGGCTTTCTTCCAGGATACTGAACTGTGGCTAGTTCCTTACGCACAGTATTCATACCTGCGTGATAAGAATGGTACGGCTGATTTCAACCAGTGGCCAGATCATCAGGTATGGGATGAGGCTGAGCGCAAGGCACTTACCGACCCTAAGACTGCAGCTTACAAGAACGTGGCGTTCTTCTATTTCGTACAGTTCGTACTGGACCGCCAGATGCAGGAGGCTCACGAGCATGCCAAGGCTAAGGGCGTTATTTTGAAGGGTGATATTCCAATCGGTGTAAACCGCAATGGTTGCGATGTATGGATGGAACCAAAATACTTCAACCTCAATGGTCAGGCGGGTGCTCCACCTGATGACTTCTCTGCCAATGGTCAGAACTGGGGATTCCCTACCTATAACTGGTTTGAGATGCTGAAGGATGGCTGCCAGTGGTGGAACCGCCGTTTCAAGAACATGGCAAGATATTTTGATGCTTACCGCATCGACCACGTATTGGGCTTCTTCCGTATCTGGGAGATTCCGGTACATAGCGTACATGGATTGCTCGGACAGTTTGCACCGGCGCTTGCCATGAGCCGTGAAGAGATAGAAAGCTATGGTTTGCACTTCCAGGAAGACCGTTTTATACGTCCGTTCATTACCGATTGGGTATTGGACCGTGTGTTCCATGAGCGTGCCGGCGAAGTAAAGGAGAAGTATCTCGACCGTCTGGATGACGAGCGTTATCAGATGAAACCAGAGGTAGATACCCAGCGCAAGGTTGAGGCTCTCTTTGCTGATGTAACAGATGAGAAGGAACTCTGGCTGCGTGATGGCTTGTATGCCCTGATCAGCGATGTACTCTTCGTACGTGATCATACCAACCCTGGCGTCTTCCATCCACGTATCTCAGCCCAGCTTGACTTTATCTACGAGTCGCTCTATGATAATGACAAGGCTGCGTTCAACCGCCTTTACAACGACTATTTCTATCGCCGTAACAACCAGTTCTGGTATCAGGAGGCGATGAAAAAGTTGCCTAAACTGGTTCAGGCTACCCGCATGCTGGTTTGTGCCGAAGACCTCGGTATGGTGCCAGACTGTGTGCCTTGGGTAATGGACGAGTTGAAGATATTGAGTCTGGAACTCCAGAGCATGCCAAAGGATCCATCGGTTAAGTTCGGACATCTGAGCCGTAACCCATACCGCTCGGTATGTACCATTTCGAGCCATGATATGCCTACTCTGCGTATGTGGTGGGATGAGAATGTCCAGCGTACCCAGGAGTATTACAATACGATGCTCTACCGTCAGGGACCAGCACCTCATCCACTCCCAGGCTGGTTGGCTAGTGACATCATCAGCCGCCATCTCACCTCTCCATCCATGCTCTGCATATTGAGCATCCAGGACTGGCTGGCTACCGATGAGTCTCTCCGTCTGCCTGATGCTGATGCCGAGCGTATCAATATCCCGGCTAACCCTAAGCATTACTGGCGTTACCGCATGCACCTCAACATAGAGGATCTGGCTGCAGACAAGCGTTTCGTGCAGAATATCACAGAGATGATTTCGCAGTCTGGAAGAGTCTAACTAACATGATTATATATACAGTGCAAACGTTTGCACACTCATTTGCAGAGAAATACCCTCCCAAAACGTGGAGGGTATTTTTGTTTTTTGTATCTTTGCAAACGAATAAGTTGCATTCGCAAAGTAAAGCAATCTTCACTAGCGTATAAACTAACAAATAGACGATAATAACAACAATAGCACAGTATGAAGAAACTGAATGTATTAGTGATGGGTCTCTTGCTTCCTATGTTGGCAGCGGCCCAGACCGTAAAGTCACCTGACGGCAATGTCTCGGTAACTTTCTCTTTGACCGAAAAGGGACAGCCTACCTATGAGATGAGTTATAAGGGAAAGACTGTATGTAAGCCATCCCACTTAGGATTGGAGTTGGCTAAGGATAAACATGCCTCTAAGGGTATGGAGGAAACCAGCCTGATGGATGGTTTTACTGAAACCGGCAGCAAGACATCGACTTTCGATGAAACCTGGAAGCCGGTATGGGGCGAGACCGCTACCATCCGCAACCATTACAACGAGATGGAGGTAAACCTGAACCAGGCTTCTTCTAAGCGTAACATCACCATCCGTTTCCGTGTATATGATTATGGTATGGGCTTGCGCTATGAGTTTCCACAGCAGGAAAGTCTGAATTATTTTGTCATCCAGGAGGAGCATACCCAGTTTGCCATGGCAGGCGATCATACCGCTTACTGGATTCCTGGTGATTATGATACACAGGAGTATGATTACAACATTACTCCATTGACAGGCATTCGCCCAATTATTGCGAAAAACCGTGAAGCTTACAAGAGTAATTCGTCTACCACCGTCTTCTCTGATACCGGTGTTCAGACCTCTCTCCAGATGAAGACCAAGGACGGACTCTACATCAACATCCATGAGGCAGCCTGCCTGGATTATCCTACCATGCACCTCAATCTGGACGAGAAAACATTGACTTTCGAGTCTTGGCTTACTCCTGATGCCGTGGGCAGAAAGGGATTCATCCAGACACCATTCAATACCCCTTGGCGTACCGTGATGGTAAGTGATGATGCCCGTGATATGCTTTCATGCAAGTTGACATTGAACCTTAACGAGCCTTGCAAGATTAAGGATACATCCTGGATCCATCCTACCAAGTACTGCGGTGTATGGTGGAACATGATTGTGGGTACCAAGACCTGGAGCTATACCAACGATCTGCCATCTGTGCGTCTCGGCGTTACTGATTACAGCAAGTGCAAGCCTAACGGTACTCATGGTGCAACCAACGAGGAAGTGAAGCGCTACATCGACTTTGCAGCCAAGAACGGTTTGCAGGAAGTATTGGTAGAAGGCTGGAATGAAGGTTGGGAAGACTGGTTCGGTCACCAAAAGCTCGATGTCTTCGACTTCGTGACTCCATATCCTGACTTCGATATCAAGATGCTCAACGAATATGCTCACTCTAAGGGCGTGAAACTGATGATGCACCACGAGACATCTTCTGCAGCTCTCAACTACGAGCGCCACATGGAAGATGCCTTCAACCTGATGAACAAATATGGTTATGATGCCGTGAAGACCGGTTATGTAGGTGATATCATCCCAAGAGGTGAGTATCACTACAGCCAGTTGATGAACAATCACTACCAGCGTGTCATCGAGACCGCTGCCAAGCATCATATCATGGTGAATGCCCACGAGGCAACCCGTCCTACAGGTATCTGCCGCACCTGGCCTAACCTGGTTGGCAACGAGAGTGCACGTGGTACAGAATATGAGGCATTTGGCGGTAACAAGTCTTATCATACCGTAATGTTGCCATTCACCCGTCTGCAGGGTGGTCCGATGGATTATACTCCTGGTATCTTTGAGACCAAGCTTTCTGAGTGGAGCAACAATAAGAGTTATGTTCATACCACTCTCTGTGGTCAGCTTTCTCTCTATCTCGTAATGTACAGTCCGCTGCAGATGGCTGCCGATCTTCCAGAGCATTATGAGAAGTATGACGATGCCTTCCAGTTTATCCGCGACGTAGCTTGCGACTGGGACGACTCCAAGTACCTGGAAGCAGAGCCAGCCAAGTATATCACCGTAGCCCGCAAGGCTAAGGGTACCGACAACTGGTTTGTAGGCGGTAAGACTGATGCAGCCCGCACAGCCGTAGTAAAACTCGACTTCCTGGATAAGGGCAAGAAGTATGCTTGCGCTATTTATCAGGACGGCAAGAATGCCGACTACGAGAAGAACCCTAAATCTTATCAGATCATCCACAAGACTGTGAAGAAGGGTGATGTTTTGAAGATTAATGAAGCACGTGGTGGTGGTTTCGCCATCTCATTGCTCGCTAAATAAGCCTATAATTTCCGTATTTCCGTCCAACTGTCCGGTTGGTCGGAAATACGCCAAAAATGAGCGTAGATAATCTGTCACAGTTTTCTTCGCTCAGTTCGCTTTAATGTCCTGTATAACAATAACTTAACAATATGAATATCCAAAAACTAATAATTGCAGCATTGACAGCAACCGTTTTACCAACTTCATTGAATGCGCAGCAGACATTCAATGAGATGATGTATTCCAAGGAGAAAACCATGTTTATCCTGAATGCTCCAACAGCCCAAAAGTCTTCTGTAACCCTCCGTCTTTATAAGCAAGGTCAGGGAGGAAAGGCTTATAAAACGCTGAAAATGAAGAAGTTGGGTGATGAACGCTGGGAGGCTACAGTAAAGGGCGACCTCAAGGGAAAGTTCTATACCTTTGATATTGGCAAGGGTGAAACACCAGGTACATTTGCCAAAGCAGTAGGTGTGAACGGAAACCGTGGCGCCATCGTAGATTTGTATGATACTGATCCATCTGGATGGGATAAGGACGTGCGTCCTGCCCTGAAATCGCCAGCCGATCTCGTTGTCTACGAGCTTCACGTGCGTGATTTTTCCATTTCTCCTACATCCGGCTTGAAATATAAGGGCAAATATCTCGCCCTCACCGAGCCTAAGGCCATCGAATATCTCAAGAATCTGGGCATCAACGCCATCCACTTCCAGCCTGTATTCGATTTCGCTTCTATAGATGAGACCCGACTAGACAAACCACAGTTCAACTGGGGGTATGATCCGAAGAACTATAATGTGCCGGAAGGCAGTTACGCTACCGACCCTTATTCTCCAGTAACCCGCATCAAGGAGTTCAAGGAGATGGTGATGGCGCTGCATAAGGCAGGCATCCGAGTGATTTTCGATGCCGTATATAACCATACTTTCGATATCAATGGCAGCAATTTCCAGCGTACCTATCCTGATTATTATTATCGCAAGACCAAGGATGGTAAGTATTCTGACGGTTCAGGCTGTGGCAACGAGACTGCTTCTGAAAAGCCTCTCATGCGTCAGTATATGCTGGAGAGCGTGAAATATTGGATAGACGAATATCATATCGACGGTTTCCGTTTCGACCTGATGGGCGTTCATGACATCGAAACCATGCAGGCTATCCGTGAGATGGTAAACCGCATCGATCCTAGCATCTATATTTATGGTGAGGGATGGAGTGCGGGCAGTTGTGCTTATCCTACCGAGAAACTGGCGGTGAAGGCAAATACCCAGCAGCTCAAGGGCATCGGTGCTTTCAGCGATGATATGCGCGATGCGCTCCGTGGTCCTTTCTCTGATGACCATCAGGGTGCGCTCCTGGCTGGTCTTACAGGTCAGGAGGAGAGTCTGAAGTTCGGTATTGTGGGTGGCATTGCTCATCCGCAGGTGGATATGACAAAGGTGAACTATGACAAGGAGCCTTGGACCAACAATCCTACCGAGCAGATCAGTTATGTAAGCTGCCATGACGATATGTGTCTGGTAGACCGTCTGAAGGCAAGTATCGCATCTCTTACCGACAAGAATATCCCTGAAGCAATACGTACTGCCGAGTTGCTCCGCATCGATAAGCTTGCGCAGACCTGCGTCTTCACTTCACAGGGTGTTCCTTTCATCCTTGCCGGCGAAGAGATGCTCCGCGACAAGAAGGGAGTACACAATAGCTATAATTCTCCTGACAGCATCAACCAGTTTACCTGGACCAATCTGCAGAAGTATCCGCAGGCGTTTGCTTATTACAAGAGTCTGATCCAGCTCCGCAAGAATCATCCGGCATTCCGTCTTTCAACAGGCGATAAGGTACGTCAGCATCTGGAGTTCCTGCCTGCTCAGGAAACTTGTCTCGTAGGTTTCCAGCTCAAGAATCTGGAGGGCATTGATGCGTGGAAGAACATCATCGTAATCTATAACTTCAATAAGGAGGCAAAGAAGATGCAGATTCCTGAGGGTGGCTATACCGTGGCTTGCTGCAATGGTATAATCAATGAGGAAGGCTTAGGCTTTGTTTCGGGAAAGGAAGCTGAGATTGCCCCTCAGTCAGCCTTGATTCTTTATCAGAAATAGTTTATATATATAATAAGGTGTAATATGAAAAAGATAATAGCTTCTTTATTGCTTATGAGTAGTGCAATAAGTATGAATGCGGCGGTCAACGTGAACCGCATTGAACCTACCGACTGGTATGTGGGCATGAAAGATGCTTCACTCCAGCTGATGGTGTATGGCAAGGATATCAAGAATGCCGATGTAACGGTAGACTATCCGGGTGTGAAGGTAGACAGCATCGCCCGCCTTGATTCTCCTAACTATCTCCTGGTTTATCTTAACCTCGATGGGGCAAAGGCTGGTGAGATGACCCTCAACTTCAAGCAGGGCAAACAGTCGAAGAAGGTGAAGTATGTGTTGAAGAACCGTGAGATGGCGGGCGATAAGCGCATCGGTTTCTCTAATGAAGATGTGCTCTATATGCTGATGCCAGACCGTTTTGCCAACGGCAATCTGAAGAACGATGCCTTTAAGGCGATGCGTGATAAGACCTGCAACCGTGCAGAGCCTAGTCTGCGACATGGTGGCGACCTGGAGGGAATCCGCCAGCACTTGGATTATTTTAACCAGTTGGGTGTAACCGCTCTGTGGTTTACCCCTGTCTTGGAGAACGACAGTCCAAGTAACGGCAAGAACAGTAGTTATCATGGTTATGCTACCACCAATTATTATCGTGTAGACCCACGTTTCGGAACCAATGCCGATTATAAGCAGCTGATAGATGAGGCTCACAAGAAAGGTTTGAAGATTGTGATGGATATGATTTTCAACCATTGCGGTTTCGAGCATCCTTGGGTTGCCGATATGCCTTCAAAGGACTGGTTCAATACACCAGAATGGCTGGCTCCTGAAAATCAGACTGCCGAGCATCAGAAGAACATCGGTACGGTGGATGGCGCTGCTAAGGTGAACGATAAGTATCTGCAGACCAGTTATAAGCTGACTCCGGTACTTGACCCATATGCCAGCAAGGTTGATCTCACAGAAACCGTAGATGGCTGGTTTGTACCAACTATGCCTGACCTCAACCAGCGCAACCCACACGTTATCAAGTATCTGATTCAGAACAGCGAGTGGTGGATAGAGAGCGCTGGTATCGATGGCATCCGTATGGATACCTATCCTTATGCCGACCGCGATGCGATGGCACACTGGATGAAGGTGCTGGGCGAGGAGTATCCTCACTTCAATACCGTAGGCGAGACTTGGGTAACCGAGCCAGCCTATACTGCAGCCTGGCAGAAGGACAGCAAACTTTCAGAGAAGAACAGCTATCTGCCAACCGTTATGGATTTCGCTTTCTTCGACCGCATCAACAGTGCAAAGAAAGAGGAGACCGATGACTGGTGGAACGGCATGAACCGTCTCTACAACGTGTTCTGCTATGATTATCTCTATCCTAATCCAAAGAGCGTAATGGCATTCATCGAGAATCATGATACCGACCGCTTCCTGGGTGAAGGCAAGGATACTCTGGCTTTGAAGCAGGCGCTGTCATTGCTTCTGACCATCAATCGCACTCCTCAGCTCTATTATGGTACAGAGGTGCTGATGAACGGTACCAAGAGTGTAACCGATGGTAATGTACGCAAGGATTTCCCTGGCGGTTGGGCTGGTGACAAGCACAATGCCTTTACAGCTGAGGGTAGAACACAGGCAGAAAACCAGATGTTCAACTGGCTCAGCAACCTGTTGCACTGGCGTCAGGGCAATGAAGTGATTACCAAGGGCAAGCAGACCCAGTTCTGTCCTCAGAAGGGTGTTTACGTAATTGCCCGCCAGTATAAGGGTAAGAATGTGATGACGGTTATCAACGGCAAGAACGAGGCAAACGAGCTGAATGTTTCCCGTTATGCAGAGATTATCGGTTCTCATGACAAGGCCACGGATGTTACAAACGGTCGCACCGTTCTTATCAACAAGAACGTAAAACTCCGTCCTCGCCAGAGCATGATTCTTGAGTTCTAAAGACTTAGTATCAGTCACTTGATACTTTCATATCTCAGCAGGCTAACGCAGTTATCAGTGTTAGCCTGCTTTTTTTCATAAAAATATTCTTTCGTTTCAATTATTCTTTGTAAATTTGCAGCAGAGTTAACGAAATAGCTTTAGAATGATAGAAGAATTAGGCAAATGGCTGTTAGATATAGCAAAATATATTGTTACAGCTTATGTTTTAGTGAGAATGTTTGGTAATGATGATGGTTCGATTTGGACTTTAATAGGAGCAGTCTTTTTTGCAGCTCTTACGTTTGGGACAGGGTTATATCTTATCAGACGAAGTGAAAATAAAAAATAAGAAAGGTAAATAATATGGATTACGGATTATTAGGAATGTACTTGTTCCTTTCAGTTATAGCTATAGGCTCATTGGTTTATGTGAAGATAGAGGATCACAAAGAACAAAAAAAACAATAGCTATGAATTGGAATCTTTTTAGTATGTATATCGCTCTTGCTTTGTTAGGAGTTGGTATGGTCATCTATGCAAAAATAGAAGACAGGAAGAAAGGAAAATAATGATTAGAAGATACATTCTAACCTTTATAGCAGCATTGATCGTTACCTTGAGCAGTTGGGCGCAAGGTGGGTTGCCTAGTCGCTATAATGTAAGCTATCTCAATATGGCTGCAGGTATGCCGAATAACTTTGCCGATGACATCTTTCAGGATTCCTACGGCTTCGTATGGATCAGTACGCATGGTGGTGGACTGGTGCGCTACGATGGTTTCAATTTCATGAACTTCGGTTTGGGATCTGTAGGAATCAGTCTGCGAAGCAACAGTTGCCGTAATGTCTGCGAAGATCCGTTCAAGCGCCTTTGGATAGCTTTCGAGGAAGGTCCGCAGGTGCTCGACCTCAAAACGATGCAGCCTGTTGTTCCACCTTGTGAGAACAGCCAGGTAAAGGCACAACTCAACAAAGTATTCAAGAACCTTTGCACCCGAATATATTGTGATGCAAAGGGCAATATATGGATGCTGTCTGTCAATCAGCTTACCCGTTTCGGCTTTAACGAAAAGGGCGAGGTGAACAGCGTCTTGTCCACATCCTATCCTTATAATGCTCCCGACCTCGGAATCTGTGATGTCTATCGCAGAGGAACGGTTGTATTATGCAACAATGGAGTGGTGAGCGAGTTCTCAGTGAAGAACAATCAGCTCGTAGCAAAGAATATCTCATCCCTGTTTCCTCCGCTCGAAGGCTGGTATGCCGGTGCCATCATCTCATATCATGGCAAGATATGGATGGGTACGAATCGCGGATTGTTTAATAGTGGCAAGCAGGAATTCCATTGCTCTGCTGCCGACCATTCGCTCCAGCACGAAGTAGTGACGAGCCTTGCCGTTTCTCCAGATGACAAACTTCTGGTAGGAACGCTCTGTGGCGTAGATATCTTCAATGATAAGACCGGAGAGATAGAACATTGGAACACTGCTACGGCTGTGAATCCGCTGAGCAGCAACTTTATCAACAGTCTTTTCTCTAAGAACGGACAGATATGGGTAGGTTCCGAGACAGGTGGTGTTATCAAGCTGGCTCCACGTCAGCTGAATTTGGAATTCTACCGTCACGACCCCGCCAACCCGGGCAGTATCTCTCCTAATGCTGTCAATGCCATGTATGCGGCAGCCGACGGAACCCTGTGGGTAGGAACAGTAGAGGGAGGTCTCAATGCCTTGACTCCAGGCAGCATGAACTTTGTTCATTATACGGTGGCAAATTCCGGTTTGCCGCATAATACCGTCTCGGTTCTTGCAGCCGATAACCGCAATCAGCTCTGGATTGGTACCTGGGGAAGGGGCTTTGCTGTGATGAATCTCAGTCAGCCGGGCAAGATTATTCCTCTGGTGATAGATGCTAAGCATCAGCATTTACTCAACTTTGCCGGTGCCTTGGCTTACGATCCTATCAATGATGGTATGTGGCTCGGAACCAATGACGGTCTCTTCTTCTATGATATGAAGCGCCGTGAACTCATTGAACCTTTCAAGGGATGCCTGAATGTGCGCGGCTGCATCGGTTCTCTGATAACCCGAAAGGGCAAACTCCTGATGGGTTGTGTGCGGGGAATGGTAGAGGTCGACCTCAAGTCGCGTGCTCATGGCAAGGGCGATTTCGCTGTGACGTATCATCAGTATAAACTCGACAATCCGAAGAGTGGAGTCTTCGATAAGATATTGTCTTTCTGCCAGGCTAAGGATGGAAAGATATGGATGGGCAGTAACGGCTACGGTCTGTATTGCTATACCAGCGATAAAAACGGAAAGACTCAAGTGAAGTCGTATACCACCAATAACGGACTTGCCAACAATATCGTGAAGGGTATTGTAGAGGATAACCAGGGTATGTTGTGGATAGCCACGGATAATGGACTCTCTATTTTCAATCCGAAGACCGAGGCATTCTGCAGTTTCTCCCGTGAAGATGGTCTGATCAGTTCACAGTTCTATTTCAATGGAGCCATCCGCAATGCCAAGGGCGAGATATTCCTGGGCACCGATGCGGGTATGATGGCTGTAAAGGGCATAAACCGTTCTGTGCATCAGACGGGTAAGTTGTGCTTTACCGAACTTCTGGTAGATAACCAGCCTGTCTTTGCCGGCAGCGATTATCTGGAAGAAGACATTTCTATTGCCAGAAAGTTGCGTATCCATGAGAGTGATAAGTCGTTCACCCTCTTTTTCTCAGCGCTCAATTATGGCTGCGAGACACAGGGCGTGTACCTTTATCGCATGAAGGGATACGAGAATGAGTGGGTTCAACTCAAGGCTGGTCAGCATAGTGTGCGTTATTCCACTCTGCCAGCTGGAGACTATAAGTTTGAGGTGAAATATATCCCATCTATCAATTCCGACAAGGAGCAGGTGATCTCTGTAGAAGTTCAGATTACTCCTTATTTCTGGAAGAGCTGGTGGTTTGTTTCCCTAATTATAATAGGTATCATCGCCTTGCTCCAATATGCTTATGTGCGCCGTCTCAACAAGATGCGCGAAGAGGAAGTAGAGGCTCTGTACCGTCCTATCGAGGCTGCGATGAAGGAAAGTGATGAACCTGAAAAGCTGCAGAGTCGCATCCAGATGATTCTGCAGAACCAGAAGCGTTATCAGGACAGTCAGAAGAAGAGCATTGAGGCTGACAGGAAGATGGTAGAGGAGAATACGCGTCCATTCATGGAAGAAGTGATGGATGTGATGGAGAAGAACTACGATAATTCTGAGTTCGGAGTTCAGGAACTGGCAGATGCCTTGGGTATATCCCGCAGTGTACTGAGCAAGAATCTCTCCAAGGAGACAGGCTTGCCAACAGCCCAGTTTATCCGCAACTACCGTCTCGACATCTCGCGCAAGATGATGGCAGATAAAACTTCCAACCGAAATATTACGGAGATAGCCTACCGTGTAGGCTTCAACGATCCGAAGTATTTCACCCGTTGCTTCACCAAGCAGTTTGGCATCTCGCCGACTGCATATAAGGATCAGTTGGATTCTCAGGGTTCAGATATGGCATAGTTCTCCTTGGATTCTTCTGAGAAATAATGTTCCTGGATGTGATAATTTGTTAAGTAAATAAAATAAAACTGAGGGGGTACTTGATATAGGTCAAGTACCCCCTTGTTTTGTATGTGTGGGTACACAACTGGTGGATAAGCACGTAATATCCTTAAAAATCCACTATTTATGCGTTTTGTCCACCTATAAAACCCAATTGTCCACCCTATATAATCCGATTAATTGTACTTTTGCCACTGAAATTTGATGGTTGATGTCTAGTTTAGCTGACATTTATCATTTCATCCGCAACCTAAAAAGAAAACGGACGAAGTAATAACAAACTGTAAAAATAGAATAAACAAAGTATAAACCTAAAAATTGATAAGCAATGAGGAAACAATTATTCTCTATGATGCTATGCCTAGGTGCTGTTGGTGGTGCTTCTTTTGTCACCCCAATGCCCGCAATGGCTGCAGTTGCACAAGATCAGGTGATCACGGTCAAGGGACATGTTGTAGATGATCAGGGTGAACCTCTGATTGGTGCAACAGTTAAGACTAAAGATGCCAAGACTGGTGCAGTTACCGACTTAGATGGTAATTTCGAAATTCGAGTAAAGGCTAATGCGACTCTTTTCGTGAGCTATCTTGGCTACAAGGAGCGTGAGATTGCAGTGCGCGGTCGTGCCATTATCGAATCTATCCAACTCTCTGCCGACAATCAGGTACTCGACCAGGTTGTAGTAGTGGGTTATGGTACACAGAAAAAGGCAGACCTTACCGGTTCTGTATCTATCGTAAATGCTGAGGAGATGAAGAAGGTGTCAAACTCTAACATCTCTACCATGCTTGAAGGTAAGGTTGCCGGTGTGCAGATTACATCAGACGGTCAGCCTGGTGCAGATCCTAGTGTGAGAATTCGTGGTATCGGTTCTTTCGGTAGCACAGCTCCTCTTTATGTCATCGATGGTGTGCCAATGGGTACCACTATCCGTGACTTCTCTCCTAATGATATCGAGACCATTCAGATTCTGAAGGATGCTTCTGCGGGTGCCATCTATGGTTCTCGTGCTGCGAATGGTGTCGTTATTATCACTACCAAGAATGGTAAGAAAGACCAGCCTCTGAAGGTGAACTACTCTGGTTACTTCGGTGTTGACCAGATTCCTAGTGATGTATATGATGTGATGAATGCCGACCAGTATAGCAACTATCTGGGTCAGGCTTGTTCTAACTCCAATACTCCTCTGCCTGGTGGTTACAAGATGGGCGAGGATGGCAAGTATCACTTCCAGGATGCTACCAATACAAATTGGTTTGACGAAGTGTTCAAGACTGGTATCCGCCAGAATCACAACGTAGCCCTCAGCGGTGGTAGTTCACACAGTACTTATAATGTATCTCTCGACTACTATAACCAGAAGGGTACCTTGGAAGGTGCAGGTCCTAACTACGAGCGTTACACAGCCCGTGTCAACAACACTATGGACACCAAGTTCGTGAAGTTCCGTACCAGCATGGTTTACTCTCACTCTAACCAGGACAACATGGGTCTTTCCAATGCCTCTGAGTATGTTCAGGGTCTTTACGGTGATGTTACCAACGTACTCCGTGGTACACTTCTGATGCAGCCTACCATCAAGGCTTACGATAACTCTACATGGGTTCTCGATGACAAGGTAGGTGCTGCAAACGGTTATCGCTACGATGCTTACGGTTATGGTGTTTACTATGACGGCATCCACGGAGATATTTCTGCTTCTAACCCATTGCTGGTTAATAACCTCCTGCAGCGCAATACATTGGTTGACCGCTTCGTAGGTACCGCTTCTGCTGATGTTGACCTGTTGGGTATGGTAGGCATCAAGAGCAAGAACCATGGTCTTCACTATAATGTAAACCTCTCTTACAGCAAGACAGAGGCAAAGGATAAGACCTGGATTCCTTCCTGGATTCAGAGCAACCGTGTATATCTTGCCAAGGAGAATGAGCGCCTTACCAAGGGCTCACGCAACTACAGCGACGCCTTGGTTGAGAATACCATCACATACGATGGCAAGATTGGCAAGCACAACATCAACCTGCTCGCCGGTATGACATACGAGGAGGAAAATACCAACCTCCTTACTGGTTGGGGTATCAATTTCACTGAGCCATACTTCCTCCAGCTTCAGAATGCCAAGAACACTTACTCTGAGTCATACGAGTTCAAGCATAGCCTGGCTTCTTACGTAGGTCGTTTGAACTACAACTATGATGAGAAGTACCTGCTTTCTGCAGTAGTACGTCGTGATGGTAGCTCTCGTTTGAGCAAGAACATCCGTTGGGCAACCTTCCCATCTGTATCTTTAGGTTGGCGTTTTGATAAGGAGAAGTTCTTCCCTATCAGCCGCGACATCGTTAACATGTTCAAGATTCGTGCCAGCTACGGTGAGCTCGGTAACGAGAACATCGGTGAGTACCAGTATATGGCTAGCATGAACCGTAACAACATGACTTACAGCTTCGGCAACAGTCCTGTAACCGGTTCTGCCGTTTCTACCTTCGTGAACAACGATATCGCCTGGGAGAAGAAGAAGACCACCAACGTGGGTATCGACCTGGCAATGTTCAACAACCGTTTGGAGTTCACTGCCGAGTGGTATAAGAACAAGTCAGAAGACCTGCTTTACTCAGTTCCTGTGCCAGCACAGACCGGTGTATCCAACACCTCTGTAACCATGAACGCTGCCTCTATGGAGAACAGTGGTTTCGAGTTCAGCGCTACCTACCGCAACCGCGATCATGCCCTCAAGTATGATATCAGCGCCAACGTAAGTACCCTGAAGAACAAGGTAACCTCTCTGGGTATCGGTAAGGATTCATACATTTCTGGTGCATACGCTACTTACGTAGGTCAGGAGATTGGTCAGTTCTACGGTTGGGTTTACAAGGGAATCGCCCGTACTCAGGAAGATTTGGACAACAATGCTGTTCAGCAGGGTGCCAATGTCGGTGACTGCCTCTATGAGGATATCTCAGGCCCTGACGGAACTCCTGATGGCGTAATCGATGCTTACGACCAGACCGTATTGGGCAGTGGTCTTCCAAAGGTAAACTTCGGTTTGAGCACTCACTTGGAGTATAAGGGTTTCGACCTCAACATCTCTACATACGGAGTATTGAATTATCACGTATCAGATGATATCTATAATAGCTTGAACTCTTGTTACGGCTATGGTAACAAGGAAGTAGGAATGCTGGATGCCAACCGTTGGTCAGAGGATGGTACCTACCTTTCAAGTGTTCCACGTACCTACGCAGCCAACAATGCAACATTGGCATGGAACGACCTCTTCAGCTCTCGCAAGATTCAGAATGCTGCTTACTGGAAGATAGCCAACGTAGAGTTGGGCTACAACTTCCCAGACAAGTGGTTTGGTGGATATGTAAGTGGTGTACGTCTCTATGTATCAGCACAGAACCTCTACACCTTCACAGGCTATCATGGATATAATGTAGACTACGCCGGCGGTACCTTTACCCCAGGTTACAACTTCTGCTCTTTCCCAAGTGCCAGAACGTTTATGTGCGGTCTCCATTTCACATTCTAATAATGAGAATAGACAAGAATAAGATTCATTATTATTTAAAAGGACATTTGATATGAAACTATATAAATTATCATTAGCTCTCTTCCTTGGCCTCGGTGCTATGGCTACCACATCTTGCGAGGACAAGTTGGATGTTACAAATCCTAACCAGCAGACCACCGGTACCTTCGGTTTCAATGCTGATGATCTGGAGGAGTGCGTTATTGCAGCATACAACCATATTCGTATGGAAGGTTCTTCGGCACGTGTGGGTTATACCCTCGATGTGACACGTGGCGATGAGGTATGGAACTCATCACAGATATGGTACATGCCATTCGATGACATGAACGCCCCTGTGACTGAAGAAATCTCCATGTGGCCTTGGCGTGAGGCTTACTATACTATTAATGTATGTAACTTCATCCTTTCACGTACCACAGGTGATGATGCTTCGCTCAGCGAAAGTATGAAGCGCATCAAGGGACAGGCTCTCTTCCTCCGCGGTTATTCATACTATACATTGGCAGGATATTACCAGAATCCTGCGCTGATTACTGATTATGCCAACTATTCTTCTCTGGATGGTCTCTATGGCAAGAACAGTACCTACGACGATGTGCTCGATCAGGTGGAGAAGGATTTCGCAGAGGCGATGACACTTCTTCCTTCCCGTGATGCTGGTGGCGAGTGGGCAAAGGGTCGTGCTACCTGCGGCGCCGCTGCCGGTTACTATGCCCGTACTCTGATGCAGCGCCATAAGTATAGCGATGCGCTCACCGTACTCAAGGACATCATGAACAAGAAGTATGGCTCTTACAAGCTGATGGCCAACTATGGCGACAACTTCCGTGAGGGTTCTGCTTACGAGAACAACGACGAGAGCCTCTTCGAAATCCAGTATCTCGACTACGGTTCACAGGGTGTAGATGATGAGTGGACTCCTGTTAATACCAGTCCTAACGCTACACAGGGTCATGCCGTTGAGTCTAACTTCGCTCCAGGTAGATTCGGTGGATGGGCAGACCTCTCTGCTTCTCCTTGGTTGTACAACCTCTTCAAGCAGGAGCGTACCACAGCTGGTAAGTTGGATCCACGTCTCTACTGGACTATCGGTACATACGAGACAGACTGGGTTGGTTTTGAGAATGGTAACGTAGCTTACAAGAGCGAGATGACAGCTTCTGATACCATCATAACCAACAACAACTATGGTGGTCTTCCTATCGCTAAGTGGACCAATTTCCGTACCAACCTTTATGATAAGGTGACAACCGGTCTTCATTGCGGTATCAACCTCCGCATGATGCGTTACTCAGACGTTTTGCTTCGTGCTGCAGAGTGCGAGAACGAGGTGAACGGTCCTACACAGCAGGCTATCGACTGGATTAACCAGGTTCGTGAGCGTGCCAACCTGAAGGATTTGAGTCTCTCAGACTTCGATACCAAGGATAAGCTCTTCGAGCAGATTGCCAATGTAGAGCGTCCAAAGGAGTTCGGTTGCGAGTATGGTCGTGGTTTCGATTTGATTCGTTGGGGATTCTTCTATGATCAGGGTCGTTTGGCTCAGTTGAAGGAGCACGGAACCTTCCGTCGTTCTCCATACAAGGCAAAGGAGTCGGTAAGCTACTCTTTGGTAGGTGTTGATTCAGAGGTGAAGAGCTCTTACGATACATACGTACCAGGTCATGAGTTTCTGCCTATCTATCAGGGCTTGTTGAATGATAACCCTAACCTGACAGGTAACTCAGCTAATACGAATACGGATAACTCATCTGATTTCTTCGGAAGAGGTTGGACTGTTCATCCTGTAGTTAACTTGGGCAACTAATAATATCTATTCCTATGGGGTTTCTTAACGATAGCCCCATAGGGAAACCAAAATAACATTTACATATTTATAATAGGATATAATATGAAACGTCTAAATAAATTAGCATCCGTCTTCTGTGTGGCAGCCATGGCATTGGCAGCGATGACAGGATGCGAGGGAAGTGACATGTTTAGCGTCAACTCTCCTGATTGGCTCTCTGAAAAGATTGATTCAATCGAAAAAGCTAACCAATCTACAGAGGAAGTGCTCGTAGGTATGAATGAGGATGTCTATACTGTAGGTAATACTGATTTCACTTCAGGCTTTTGGACTTCATTCTCAAAGTATTATTTGGTTCAAGACAACCAGAAGTGGAATGCCGTGTTCAATCTGAACATCAATCCTTCTGCGACTAACACCTATAAGAACTTTGCCCTCGTCATCACCAATGATGTGGATCGTGGCGGAACAGGTTATACCGAGTATGGTGCTATCCGTTTTGATAACCAGCCAAGCGGTAACTCTGAGTGGGGTGACCATATCGACAGAAGCTGCGTGCAGAGTAATCTCACCTTTGAAACTGATACAGACAAGGGTGTAGATAAGTTGGGTGGTAAGGTAACATTGACGGTTGACCGTTCCCGTGTAGATACTTTCATGGTGAAGATTACCAATGGTACTGTTACCAAGACCTACATTCAGCCATCTAAGATTGCTAATCTGAATGCAGACGAGAGCAATACCAACATCCGTTGCTTCCTGGTACCTGAGGGCTCTTACATCGATTTCATGCAGAGCAACGTAGAACCTATCGGCGGTTATACATCTGCCCAGGATAAGGCTCCGGTTTCTATGGTGTTGAACAATGTTCCTGCCGAAGTAGACGAGAATACACCCCTAGAGAAGGCAATGGAGAATGTATCTGCTACCGTAACCTTCGAGGAAGGTATAACCAAGGTAATTCCTGCCAAGGAACTTTATTTCTCTGCCATCAACGATATGAATGTTTCTGGCACCAAGAACCTCATCGTCATCTATAACAAGACATTCAAGGGCGAGAATGCTTCTACTCCTATCGTTGCACAGAAGACATTCGAAGTTGTGCCAGCTATCAAAGCTCTCCATATAGTAAGTGCGCCTACACGTCTCACTTATAAGTATTATGAGGCAGCAGGCATCACTAACCCTGCTTCTGCTGTATTCCCAGTAGATACTAAGGGCTTGACAGTTCAGGCTACTTATTTGAATGGTGTAACTCGTGATATCACACTCGATAAGTTGGTTATCTCTGCAGTGCCAATGAAGGCAGGCAAGCAGGCTGTTACTGTAACTGCTAAGAATGGTGTGAAGACAACATTTGATGTAACAGTAGAGAAGCATGCTGCAACATTCGTAACTCCTAGCCCAGCTATCTTGGGTGCTGAGGATTGTACAACTGGTTGGTGGGGTGCTCACCTCGATGCAGACGTGAAGGTTCCTGCTGGCGAGACTCGCGCATTCTCTTTCACTAACTTAGGTGGTGCAGCTAACTGGAACAACTACGTAGTAGTACTCCGCAATGCAGCTTTAGCTGAGTATGTTGTAGTTCGTTCGGATAACTACGGTTGGACTGGCGACAACTCTGGTCCTTATGGATGGAAGAATTGTACTGCTGGTTCTACTGGTGCGGCTGACTGGGCAACTTGGTTGGCAGGTATGAATGGCGCTAAGGTTGTTGTTTACGTAACCAACAATAATAATGGTACTGCTGACGTCTTAGCTATTACAACAGGTACTGATGGCAAGGTAAATACTCAGTATTACTATGGTATTGATGGAGTTGATGCAAACGACCTCTTTGTAGACTTCACCGTAGATAGCAGCTGCTTGAAGTTTGATACAGCAGCATCTGCTCGCAAGTACTCTGCTCGTCGCAGATAAGAGAATCTTTGAAATACTAGATAAAAGGCATGACCTATGAGGAGGATGGAAGAATCCTCCTCTGAGGCCTTGCCTTTTTTCAAAAATATCGAATAAAAACTAACTAAACTTTTAAGGAAATAATGATGAAACATCTTAATAAATGGGCATTCTTGCTGGCATGTACTTTGGCAGTAAGTTGTAGTAGTGGTGGAAGTGATGATCCTGATGTACCAGATACACCAAACAAACCAGAGACTCCTTCCCAGCCAGAAACTCCAAACAATCCTACTAGCGAGGATTTGGCTAAGTATGTTTGTCCTACATATAATGACAATTATACTTCAGTAGCTGCTTGGACTCAGCGCAGTAAGTGGAATCTTGCCAATGTGCATGACCCTTCGGTAGTAAAGGCTGCTGATGGATATTACTATATGTATCAGACAGATGCCAGCTATGGCAATTTTCACAATAGCGATGTAAGAAATAGCAATAAGCATGGTCACTTCTTCTGCCGCCGCAGTAAGAATCTCGTAGACTGGGAGTTTGTAGGAGCCTCAATGGTAGGTCTTCCTTCATGGATCAAACCTAAGCTCAATGAGATTCGCAAGCAGATGGGCGTGCCAGAGCGTGATGATACCTATTTTGCCAACGATTTGGACTTCGGATATTGGGCACCATGTGTACGCAAGGTGAATGACAATCTCTATCGTATGTATTATTGCATCACCTGCCCAGGTACTATCAATGGTAATGGTACATGGAGCGAGCGTGCATTCATCGGATTGATGGAAACTTCTGATCCTGCATCCAATAAGTGGGAAGACAAGGGCTTTGTCATCACCAATGCTTCTGACAAGGGCTTGAACTTCAGGGTAAGTCAGACAGATTACAATAACTGCTACTTCAAGTTCAATGCCATTGATCCTACTTATATCATCACTCCAGAGGGCAAGCACTGGCTCATCTATGGTTCTTGGCACAGTGGTTTTGCTGCTGTAGAGCTGGATGCTTCTACGGGTAAGACCAAGGTAGAATTGCCTAAGCCATTTGGTACAGCTGAGGAGATTGCTCCATACGGCAAGCTGATCTTCACTCGCACACTCAACAATCGTTGGCAGGGTGCTGAGGCTCCAGAGATTGCTTACCATGATGGTTACTATTATCTCTTCGTAGCTTACGATGCACTGGATGTACCTTACAATACCCGTGTGCTTCGTTCCAAGAATGTGGACGGTCCTTACGAGACGATGAACAACAGAGTGACTAATGCAGCCAATGGCGCAGGTGACAATCCTACCGTCTTGACTCATCCTTATAAGTTCAGCCAGGGATATGGTTGGGTAGGCATCAGCCACTGTGCCGTCTTCGACGATGGCAATGGAAACTGGTACTATGTATCTCAGCAGCGTATGCCTGCCAATGTGGCTGGTATCAATGCAAGCAATGCCATCATGATGGGTGGTGTGCGCAGTATCAAGTGGAATGAGAACGGATGGCCTGTTGTCATGCCTGAGCGTTATGGCGCTGTGCCACAAGTGGCTATCAAGGCTAGCGAACTGGCTGGCACTTGGGAAGGTATCGACCTCGCTTATGAGTATGGCAAACAGCGCGTCAGCACCGATTTTACACTCAATGCCGACGGCTCAATGACTGGTGGTAAGGCTTGGCCTAATGTGAAGGTATGGAACTTTGATACTTCTTCCAACACCCTCACCATCGGTACTACCAAGCTCAAGGTACAGCGTGAGGTAGACTGGGAGGCTAGTCCTCGCAAGTTGACTATCGTATACTCTGGCGTCAGTGGTAGCAAGAGCTTCTGGGGCAAGAAAAAATAAATGTTAGTTAGTTTTTAAGGTATAAAAGAATCTAAGTAGAATCTTTGGGGGAGTTAAGCAGTGAAGCTATGACTCCCCTTTTTTGTTAAAAAATAGAGAAGATATACAGATGAAACAAACTGCAATGAAATATTTTGGCATTGTGGCGATAGCCATGATGCTAGCGCCAGCTGCGTCTCGTGCACAACAGCCTTTGGTTGTAGATACTCCTTTTGTCCACGACCCCGTGATGGCTTACGAGAATGGCAAGTACTATCTCTACTGCACAGGTCATGGCATCTCGCAGATGACCTCAACCGACCGCAAGCACTGGACCTTAAGTAGGGAAGGAGTACTGCCAAATGAGAAAATTCCGGCATGGACGCATGATAGTGTGCCGGGTTTTACCACGCATATCTGGGCTCCGGATGTCATCCGTTTTAAGAACAAATGGTATCTGGCTTATTCCTGTTCTACTTTTGGCAAGAATACTTCTGCCATTGGCTTGCTGAGCAATACTTCCTTATCTGACAAGAATGGCTGGAAGGATGAGGGCTGCCTCGTCGCCTCCAAGGGCGATAGAGACAACTGGAATGCCATCGATCCGAATTTCGTCGTTGATGAGAAGGGAAACCCTTGGCTTACCTGGGGCTCTTTCTGGGATGGCATCCAGCTGATTAAGTTGGATAAGAAGACGATGCATGTCAAGAAGGGCGCCAAGCCTCAGACCATCGCCCGTCGTCATGCCGTGGGCGATACTTCTGCAGAGCCGAATCCTACCTCCAAGTTTGCCGGCACCAATGCCATCGAGGCTCCTTTCATCATGAAGCATGGTGGTTATTACTATCTCTTCGTGAGCTGGGATTACTGCTGCCGTGGCATCAAGAGCAACTATCGTGTTGCCGTGGGCAGAAGCAAGAAGGTTGCCGGTCCTTATTTGGATAAGGCAGGCAGAGACATGCGCAATGGCGGTGGTACGCTGATTCTGGAAGGCGATAAGAAAGAATATGAGGCGATGGGTCATTGTTCTGCCTACTCTTTCCCTGATGGCGATTTCTTCTTCTGCCATGGTTACAGCGTGCCAAAGAATGGCGCCAGCATCCTGGTTCAGAAGAAAATCAACTGGACAGAAGATGGATGGCTGACGCTGGAATAACGTCGCGACGTATCTGTCGCTACGTCGTGACGCGTCGATTGCTACGTCGTGACGCCTCAGATGTTACGTCGTGACGTAATTTCGGGAACATCGGCAAGTGGAGACGCTTACGCTTTATTTTTAAAACACGGACAAATTGAATTTGTCCGGCTCATTTGTCCGGTAGCTTGTAAGTTGTTGAAAATAAGTAATTTATAAGACTGTGGATAATTTGTCCGGACAAATTCAATTTGTCCGTGTTGTTTTTTTAGCCCTTTTTTGCTTGAAAACCATGGGATATGGTGCCGAAACCTATGAGATGCTGGAAAGAAACCTATGAGTTATGATGAAAGAAACCGTGAGTTGTGAGGGAGAAAACTATGACTTAGTTTTTTAAACAAATCAAGTCGGCTCGAAGTACTCGGCTCATCCTAACTATATAAGCATCAAAAAAAACGAAACAGATAACTTGGTAAGCTTCTGTTTCGGATTTTTTCTTTATTCTTCCTTAATCTTCCAATCGCTGATAGTGCGCTGGGTGCTGTCAATTAGATTTCTATGAGTATAGAATTTAAGTGTTAAAACTAAGTTAAAACAGCGTTTATTCCGCTACGAGCGATAAAAAAACGTTTTCGTAGCGAAATAAGCGCTGTTTTCTTTCGCTATTTCCGAAATTAGTTGTATATTTGCAGCGAACCAATTGGGTATGATTATGTGTGAAATAATAGGTAGAAAAAAGGAAATAGCAGAACTGAAGCGTTGCTACGAAAGTGGTAGGGCTGAGTTTGTGGCTGTGTATGGGCGTCGCCGTGTCGGTAAAACATTCTTGATTGATGAGGTGTTTCACGATGATATGGTGTTTCATCATACAGGATTGTCGCCTTACGACCGTCGTCGGAAGGTAACCTTGAAAGACCAGTTGCAGAATTTCTATTTCTCGCTTCTTCGTCATGGTATGGAGGATATTGCACAACCTAAGTCGTGGATGGAGGCTTTCTTTTTGCTGGAACGTTTTTTGGAAACTTGCGATAATGGGTCCCGACAGGTGGTGTTTATTGATGAATTGCCATGGATGGATACGGCACGTTCTGGTTTTCTTACGGCATTAGAGGCATTCTGGAATGGTTGGGGCAATATGCGCCACAATCTGTTGCTCGTAGTCTGTGGTTCTGCCACCTCCTGGATGCTTGATAATCTAATCAATAATAAAGGAGGATTATATGGCCGTTTGACAGGCGAAATCAAACTGTCGCCGTTTTCATTGAAAGAATGCGAGGAGTTTTATCAGAGTCGTGGCATCAGAATGTCCCGTTATAATATTACGCAGGCTTATATGATTATGGGCGGAATTCCTTTCTATATGAATTTCTTTAATCCTTCCTGTAGTCTGGCTCAGAACATAGATGCCTTGTTCTTTGTCCGCAATGCGAAGTTAGGGGATGAGTTTGACAGGCTTTTCAATTCTGTGTTTGATCATGCCGAAGACTGTATGAAGATTATCCGCTTTTTGGGTACCAGGCATGCTGGTTTCACTCGTAAGGAGATAGCAGAACATATCGGTATGAATCCGAATGGTGATTTTACCAAGATGTTGAAAGCCTTGATGGGTAGTGATTTTGTGGTGAAATATACTCCTTTCGGTTTCAGTCAGCGAGAGGAGTATTATAAGCTTATTGATTCCTTTTGCTGGTTCTGGCTTCATTTTAAGGAGAAGAAGGCTGTAAATCAAACTGATTACTGGCAGCAGCATTTGAAGGAAAGCGATGTTGCCTCATGGCGTGGCATTGCTTTCGAGGAGATTTGTTTGCAGCATATTTCACAGATAAAATATGCTCTTCATATAGGTGCAGTATCTTCGCAGGAATCTTCGCTTATAGTGAAAGGAAGCGAGGAGGCTGATGGCATGCAGATTGACTTGCTGATAGACAGGGCTGATGATGCGGTGAATGTTTGTGAGATGAAATTTTATAAGGCTCCTTATGCCGTTACCAAGGGCTATGCTCAGGTGCTGAATAGCCGTTTGCAGGCTTTGGAAGAAAAGAACCCTACCAAGACATTCCTCCTTACGTATGTGGGAAATTCAGAACTGGTGAGTAATGAATACTCCGATATATTCAGGGCTTCAGTAACTCTGGATGATTTGTTTATTTGATGAATGGTATTTTAGAGAGTAAAAATGATAAAAATGAAGAGAAGAGAATTCGTGTTGAAAATAAAATGCTTTGTAAAATAAGGCGTTCCCTGAAATATGTAAAATAAGGCATTCTGATATCCCGAAACTTGTAAAATAAGGCATTCTATGTAGTTAAAAACTTGTAAAATAAGGCGTTCTTCATTATTTTTTCTTATCTTTGCATCCAGAAAAAGTAAGAGGTATTATGCTGGATAAGAGAAACTTAGAACAGATTCTTTCTGATCAGCAGGAAGAACTGGAGATACGTAGAGGCGAAACTTTGTGTCATCGACCAGAAGAGGCGCAGATAGACTTGGGCAGTACGCAGGCTCAGGTCGTGATAGGTGTGCGCCGTAGCGGCAAATCTACTCTATGCTTCCAGGCATTGGAGAAAGCAGGTGTGAAATACGCTTATGTAGATTTTGACGATGAGCGGTTGGCTAACATCCAGGCAGAAGATTTGAACGATGTTCTGGAAGTACTGTATAAGATATATGGTGATTTCAATTATCTGTTTCTTGACGAGATACAGAATATCGAGGGCTGGCACCTTTTCGTGAATCGTATGCTTCGCAGGCGGATGCATGTCATCGTAACAGGTTCTAATGCCAAACTTCTGAGCAGCGACCTGGCTACTCATCTCTCGGGGCGCTGCAAGGAGATACCTTTGTTTCCATTCTCCTTTTATGAGTATTGTCTGATGAAAGAGGTGGATACGGAAGGAATGACTACCAAGGTACAGGCATTCAGGAGAGCTGCCTTCGATCATTATCTGAAACAGGGAGGATTTCCTGAACTGCTCGTTATCGGCGAACACCAGAATTATGTGAAGAATCTGGTAAGCAATATCCTGCAGAGAGATATTGAACAGCGTTTCAAGATTACCTATCAGGCTACCTTCGAGCAGTTGGCTCATCATCTGCTCAATGTGGCTCCGCTCATCGTGTCTTCTTCGGAACTGTCGGTTACACTGGGGGTAAAATCGGAACATACCATCAGGAATTATATCGGATACATGAAGCAGGCTTATCTGCTGCTGGGGCTTCAGAAGTATTCTGCCAAGAGCAAGATGAGAATAACCCAGGAGAAGGTGTATCCCATAGATGTGGCATTGATGGATCAGAGAGATAATGCACTGGTGGGAGAGAACCTGGGATGGAGATTGGAAACCATTGTTTATCTGCAGCTGGTTAGAACTTATAAGCCGCAGGGGTATGATATCTATTATCTGAACGACCGCTCGGGCGAGTGCGATTTCGTGGTTTGCAAAAACAATCAGGTGAAACAAGCCATTCAGGTTTCGTATGACATCTCTTCACCCAAGACTCGCAAACGGGAGATTGAAGGATTACTTCTGGCTCATCGCAAGACGCAATGCACCGACCTGCTGCTGCTCACCGACCATGAGTACAACCAAGTTACAGAAAAAGGCCTTGACATCAAGATACGACCGGTATATGACTGGGTTGTGGAAATGGGGAAGAGGAAATAGAGAAAAATCAATCGCAATATAAGAAATGAATAAATTAAAAGCATTATTGGGCTTCGACCCGAAGACTACTACTGTTAAGACTGAGTTGACATCTTCCTGCTCTTCAATTATGCTTTCGGATAAAAGAAGCGATAGATAAAAATAAGGCGGCAATCTGCATCGCGCAGGTTGCCGCCTTCCATTTTCTAACTAACTTTCTTATCAACTATTCAAAATGGATTTTATGATGGAGTTGTCTAGGGCTTAATGCCCTAGACGTAGCTTGTTTCTTACTTCAAACGGATGATGTTCAGCGAGCTGGCTGGAATCTCTACCGTGGCACCATTCTTCTCTGTAGTTACGTAGTTTTCTACAGGATAGATGTTGGTAGGATTGTCGATGGTGTTCTCCTCCAGACCGTTCTTGGCTGAAAGGCGGATGAGCTTGCCAGCCTTAATCTCCTTACCCTGAAGATTGATCTTCGCTGTGGTGTGCTCGGTGCTGGTGTTGGCAATCTTCAGGATTACCTCGCCCGTCTGCTCGTCGAGTGTAGCTGTAGAGAAGATGCCTGGAAGGGTGTTCGCCTTCAACTTGGTGGCGAATACCTCCTTGCCATCCAACTTGGCGAAGATGCTGTCGCCTACCACCTTCAGCTCAATATCATACCATTTTCCGGTTTCAATCTTGCCTGGACAGGTAGCAATCTGACTCTTGGCACCATTCACGATAGACTCCACGCCGTGCTGGGTATTGTTCCAGCCACCAAGGTTCAACCAGCAGTAGTTGTTCTTATCCACGTAGTTGAAGATGATGAGGAAACCCTCGTTTCCGGCATCCTTCTTCGCGCGTACCTTATATATATAACCGTTGCTGGTAATCTCGCCTGGGTTCAGACGGATGCAGCTCTCCTCGTTGCTGGTCTGCTTGATGAGGCTGCCCTCAGTCTTCCACTGTCCATGAATGTCGGTAGGCAGTTCCTGCAAGGTCATTGGCAGCGCTTTGCCGTTCTCATCGCTGTAGCCCTTGTCCTCGAAAGAAACCTGGGTGCCCCATGTTCCCATGCCCACACGGCAGATGGCTGGCTTCACCTGAGTCTGCTCATACTTGTATGGATTCTCCTGGTTCACCTTCAATACACGGGTACCGATGTTGTTCGCCATCACGTTCTGAACGTAGTAAGATGGAGTTCCGAATACCTTGTCAGAAGTATATTGAATCATATCCGGCGCCCACATACGGTTGTTGAGGTTGGCGAAGATAGGAGCGTAGGATGCCATGGTCACGATATCAGAATTGTTCTCGATGCCCATCATATAGACAGCCTCACCGAGTGCAGCATCGAGCGAACCCATATTGCCGAAGCCCTGGGTTACGGCATATTCGCCTACATAAATCTCGCTGCCCTTGCGGTCGTAGTTATCATACTTGTTGAAGTTCTCGGCAAACCAGGCTGGGTTTCTGTAGTAGTGCTCATCAAGCAGCTCTACGCTCTCGTTGCTTTCCCACTTAGGGTTGTCATCGCCCCATGCCACCACGTTGCCGATGAGGTGCATCTTTGGATATTTCGCCAATACAGCATCCTTGAACTTCTTGAAGCGCTCGTAGTAATGGTCGCTCTGAGCCGCAGGGTCTGGCTGGTTGTTCTCATTACCAATCTCCAGATACTCGATGTTGTATGGTTCCGGATGACCGTTCTTGGCACGCAGCGCACCATACTTGGAGGTAACAGGACCGTTGGCATACTCCAGGGCATTCATGCACTCATCAATCCAAGGCTGGATGCTGTCTACAGGAGTCATACCGCCGTGCCACAAACCTACGTTTACAACATAGAGAGGCTTGGCGTTCAGATCCTCGGCAAGCTGAAGATACTCATCGAATCCCATACCATCGCTGGTACGGTAGCGCCAGTTTACGTTCTTATGGCCCGGACGTTCCTCGATAGGACCGATAGTCTTTTCCCAGTGGAAAGCATTCTCAGGAGATTCCTGTCCCTCTACGTAGCAACCGCCTGGGAAGCGGACGAACTTAGGATGGATGTTATAGAGAAGCTGAGCCAAATCAGGGCGCAAGCCATTCTCGCGATTCTTGAAAGTAGGAGGGAAGAGGCTTACTACATCGAGAACAATGGTACCCTTTCCGTCGGCTACGAGTTCAAACTGAGCCTTGGCGTCGTTTCCGTTGGCTGTCAACTCAGCCGTATATTTGGTCCACTTCTTGCCAACCTTGGCATTGAGGGATGTTTCAGCATACACCTTGTCGCCCTTTGCGTTGGTGAGGCGAGCCTTCAATCCGCCCTTGTAGCTACCCTTTGCCCAGAAAGAGAGCTTGTAGGTTCTGCCCTGTACGGCGTTGATGCCCCAGAAGCCCTCGTTGATGAGAGAGGCTGTGGCTGCTGGCTTGGCAGCGATGGTAAGCTGGAGAGCCTTGCCCTGTGCCTTGTTGAGCAGACCCTTGTTGATGAGTTGTGTCTGGATCTTTGCACCTTCCTGGGCGGAAGTTTTCCAGGTAGGGATGTTCTTGTCATCATCTTCGAAGGAGCGGTTGCTGATGAGTTCGGCATAGAGTCCGCCGTCAGCAGCGTGGTTGATATCCTCGAAGAAGATACCATATAAATTAGGTGAAACCTTGACGCCTGGGTTAGAGGCATCTACCTGAATGGTTACTTGGGCGTTGGCTGCCAATGTTGTGGCGAGCACAGCCGAGAGTAAAAAATGTCTTTTCTTATTCATTGTTTATTCTTTAGGCTTGTTTTTATTTTGTTGCTTGTTATTTGCAGGTAGCATGAAGCCGCAGCTTTTGGAAGTTACTTCCTGCTGCGATTCATACACAGCCGCAAAAGTACACAAAATACACTGAAAAGAGGTGGACAAAACGGAGAATATAGTGTAAAAGGTGGATTTTCTGCTGAAAATCCACCTTTTTATTCTCTGTTGGACGGATTAGCACGCCAGTATCATAATACGCTTTCCCCGAATATTTTATTCTTCGGATTACGCTGGTTTTACTTTTTTATGTCCCACAGATTTCACTCTTTTATGTCCCACAGATTTCACTCTTTTATGTCCCACAGATTTCACAGATTTACACAGATATTCGACCTTCTTCAAAGGCCGAACAGGTCGAGCTTCCGTTTAAAATCCGTGCGTAATCAGTGGAGCAAGAATGCTCTGTTAACTCAGCGTAATCTGATGAATAAAATATCCAGGTGAAGAGTGGTGCGCCACTCTTCACCTATCGGAACCCCTGTGTTTATCGGGGGGGGCAGCCGATTTGGTGAAGGGTGAAGAGTAAATAAGAGAGTGGGGATTTTTTCTCTCCCGACGTATCGTTTTGTGCCTGGCAATGGCACTATATTGCCCTGGTAGAGGGCAATATAATGCCGTAGTGAGGCAATACGCGCTGGAAGCGTCTTTACCACTCGTCAGGACTATCATGACGACCTCTCAGTGACGTCTTGACTCCTTGTCAGGAGTATCCTGACAAAACGAAGGGCTGGACTTTCTCACGAAAGCCCAACCCTTCTTTTTAAAAACAGCTGTTTTTTATACTTTATTTATATATAAGTAAATGATGTTATTGTATTTATCACTTATCTTGTGTTTATTACAGAACATGTACCAGGCGGATTGGCATGGCTCTGTAGATACCTGTATTTCTTCCATTGCTGCCGCTGACGAAACGCAAGTTCGACATGGTGCAAATCTTACCATACACATCTAAATAGCGATACCAGAAGCCATACTCAGGACTGGTGGTGTCGAAACCCTGATTTCCTGAGAGTAGCGTGCGGGTCCATAGGCTGACATGGGTGACATTTCTGAAAGCATCACCCTCCACATATCCTGTGGCTGGCAAATAGATTACGGGCAGCTCCGAATTGTCTGTTGTTATCTCAACACTGTTGTACGCCTCGCCCGACAAGGTGTAGCGGGTCTTCACTTTCAGATTACTGCCGTCTATGATGTCTTGGAACACACTATTCTCGGGAATAGTGAAACCTTGAGGCAGATTATTGATGATATTACCCGCATCTGTCTGATTCTGCTTTTCTTTGGCAATATGGAAGTATCCGCCAATAGCACCCTTGTTAGCTTCCAGCGCATTGGTGCCCGGGGCATAACATCTGTCGCTTGAAGCTCCGAGGTTGCGGTCGAGCATGACGTATGTTTTACCACTCTTTCCTTGCACCTTCACTACACCATAGTAGAAACGGCCGCTGACAGAAGATTGATCAACAGGCGGTTGCTGGTTGCTGGCATCTATCTTGTGGAAGATTCCACAATGATAAACAGGATACGTGATAGCAATGTCGTGTCCATTCTCCTGATAGGTGATGGTGAAGTCGCCGATCCAGATGTCATAGTTGTCAGCACCACTGTTCAGCGTCACTTTCCAGTTGCCGTCTCCATTATCCGTTACCTTAAACAAGTTGCTGTTTGCGCCATAAGTCACATCATCACCCGTTTTCTTTGGAATCAAATAACTGAACTCGTTAGTTCCCACCCCGAAGTGCAGACCATCGTTTCTGACAATATCGTTCTGCATATCCTTCGGGCTGATACCTTTAGTACCTGGCAGGAATTTGTTGAAATAGTCATTATATTCTTCCGATGTGCCCACTTTGCTTGATGTCATAAGCTTTACGGGTCTGTCAGAACGCTTGAAGTCCTTACCTGTCTGTGTCACGGTGATGGTGCGGGTCAGGTCACCCGACTTCACGGTTACTGTTCCTGTACGTGGCTCCTCAGAGTATTCATTTTTATCTACCGCAATCGAAATCTTATATTTCTTACCTGTAGTAGAGTTTGGACCGTTAGTATCCGGCACGGTGATAGTCTCACTGACCGTGACACCTTTTTTTATCCAACCACCGGACGTAGAGAAAGTCGGCGTCTCGCCGTTCTTGATAGTTGTAACGACAGTGGCGATAATATTCTCATCATCCCATGCGCCGCTTACTTGGTCGCTTACTCCCAGATGGTAGTCCTTGCAGGCTATCATATCGGTAACCAAAGGATTATCATCTTTCACGTCCACTCTCATTCGGTTCTCGGGATATGGGTCTGCAATAGCCCCATCCACTGTGGGCCATCCGTAGGTATTGACGTGCTTGATAGTCACCGTATAAGCATGGTTGCGCAGCAGTGCCATCGGTTTTGTCATGTCGTTGTCGGTAAGGAAGGATACTTTATAGAAAGACTCCACACTATTATATTTACCCTTCACGATGAGATAGGCTTGACCGGCGGCAGTCTCATAGAAAGGTGTTTCGCCTGTCTGCCATCCGCTATTAGCTTTGCCTGCATCAGCTGGCACATTGACTGCTGCTGCATTATAGTCAAAATCCTTGGGAGCTATGGTTCCCTTGTCTGCAGCTTTATACAACTGGAAGCTTTCCAATTCAAACGTATTGTCGTCGTTAAAATCACTGGATGTAGTCTTCTCATACTTGACGTTTACCTTGGCAAACTGGCGCAGCAGACTGATTTCCGGATTTGCCTTCATCAAGTCTGACACGCTGATCATTCCCCAGCAGACAGGATTCTCTGTGTTGATTGTTCCCGAAATGGCAGCCTTGTCCAAACCACTCTGACATTGAGTATCTGACAAATCGCCGGCATTGGCAACAAGATGAATCTTTGTAGCCTTGTCCGTGACTGGCACTTTCACTTCGTAAGTGTTGTCGGTGCCCGACACAAGTTCGTAAGCGGAAACGCTTTGGTTCGACAGGAACACTCCTTTATCATCGTAAGCCACTACGTTCAGACTCTTCAATCCCGTATCGCCAGCCCTTGTCAGTTCCTCTTTTGAAAAGTCGGGAAGTGTGATGGTGAGCGTGATGCCCCCATCTTCCACCCCATTCTTGTTGCTTGGGTTGGAACCTTCGTTCAAAGTGTCGCTACATGCTGCCAATGTCAGCAGTGCCACTAAAAGAGATATTATCTTTTTCATTTCCTTACTTACTTTACTTGTTTATACACCTGATGGTATACCTGGATGCCAGCTATTATTGTCATAATATCCTGTATCGTTATACTTCTCATAACTTCTACCTCCGAAAAGGGTATATTTCTCATCATAGGCATCCTCTCTAAACTGAAGGACTATACCCTTCTCATGATAGCCGTCAACCGCTTTTAACGTTATCGTTGTCTTCCACCAGCCTCCTGATACTGATTCGCTACTGAAACTTTTGGCTTCGTGACCATCCCAAGTGTTGTCCCAATGTGTATATTGGCTATTATCTCCTGAGGATGTCGGATTGTTTGTTGCGACACCGAACCTAAACGCCCAGCCTAATACTTTATTCTTGGTATAGACAACATAATTGATATCCTTAACTATCGGCTTCTCATCGAAAATACGATAATAAGGGTCTGTTGTCGGGTCGTAAAGTATCCAACCTTCTCTATCCTCATAGTTAAAAAGGGGGATACCAGGCGCCATGTGATGAGGGCAGCGGTGAAGGTCCGCACCATCGTTGTTGAAGCTGTAGAATATCATCAATGTCTCACCAGGCTTGATCGGTGTAGTTTCTTTACCGTCGCCATAATCCCATCTATATCCTTTAGCATCAAAATCCATGTCCTTGTAGTACCATCCTGGATTATTCGTGTCCCCAGTCATACCGCTTGGCTGATTATATCTATTATTAAAATACCACACATTTTCTTTAGGTATTGCTGTTCCTGTCGTTTCACCCTTTTGAGAATAAATATATACATTATGTTTACTTGTTTGTATCCCATTGTCCGAACTCCAAGAATCGTTCCAGTTGTTATTGTTATCACCTGTTCCATAGTATTCATCCAAAATACCTTGGAATTGGTTAGTACCAAACTGGCCATTATTTGACGACCTGTCATTAATGGCACGGAAATAGATACGGTAATCGACAACCGGAGGTCTTACTGTTACTTTAATATCTCTGTACTTATAGTTGCTATTATACGAGTCTTTCGAGTGTACTCGGAATGTATGCACTGTAGTTGTTACAGGGTCGGTTGTAGCCTCCACCTGGAATGTTCCCTTGGGAGCGTTTTCATCGGATGGCTTCAATATATTGATAGTTGATTTACCAATGGTGGAAGTCAGATTGTCAGGAAGCACGATACCTCCCAAGTTTGTAACCCAAGTGAATACCTTTTTGTTGGTTTCTGCACCTGCCACATAATAGATGATTACCTCCAATGGATCAACCTCAAACAGAGGTTCTACATTGTAGTCTACATCCAGATATTTCTTCAGGTTGTTAGCCTTCAGCCATATCTTGGTCGTTCCTTTCGGAGGAAATTGACCTTTCCCTTTTCCATAAGCACTCATGGGAATCTCGGGATTAATCCTAAAGGTGATAATATGATTGACCTCATCTCTTTTAGCTTCAACGACGAGGGGCTTACCATCAACAATCTCATCGCAACCAAACTCCACATTCATCCAATTTGACTTGTAGGAAATAGAGTCTTCCTCTATGGAGGTTATTTGAGCGCTTGTCTTGTTTACCCACAGTGTGGTATGGCTGAAGTCTGCATCAAGATCCGCAGGTTCCCAGTCCTTGACATGGACCTGGCAGTCGAGGGTGATATTGCCTATTGTCTTCAGGTTACCGATAATCTCGTAGTAGGTACCGCGGGGGAATGTGCGGCGTGGCTCTGCCTCTGGATTGTCGGTGTGGCCCAATGGGATGTTGTAGCTGTTGTCATTGGCGCCAATCATGCTGCTCAGTGTGAGGAACGACTGCTGGTCGTTGGTTTTGATATAGCGCTCAGGCAGATAGTATGTACCCTGGAAGAGCCATTTGTCCTTTATGTTTGAGGGAGCCGCTGCGGCAGTACCCACAGCAGTGATTACATCCGCATTGCTCTTGTTCTTGTTGGTGTCGTCGCGTGTCCAATCAGAGAAGAATGATCCTGCGGCGCTGGCTTCAGAAGATTGCTTATACATTTTGGAACTGATAATTCCGCTTACGTCCTCTTTGTCAGAAGCGTAGAACTTTCCTCCCCATACCAAGCTGGTGGATTGAGAGAGATTATTTGCTGTAATATCATTTATCTTCAGACCGTTGGTCTTCAGAGCCTCCTGCATCTCAGAGTCAGCAGGGTCGAAGAGCAGGTTGAGTTTTACCTTGACACAGGTGAACTTCAAGTTGGCAACAATGTCGGTGGTCTTATCGGATACTTCCGTATCCTCTAAGGGTTCATATATCATAGGGATATTGCCACAGGCAGGCATACCGGGCTTGCCTTCGGGAATGTAATTCAGTACCACCTTTTTAAGTTTATCCTCTGTTTCGATGGTCTGATCCTTCAACACATCCTCCATATTGGCAACAACATAGATGCGGTAAGTGCCGGGGTCGATTCGCAGCGTATATGTGGCTACATCCACGTCCCCATCAAACTTGGCAGGTTCATAGAACGAGGTACCGGGACCGCCCAAGTACTCATTCAGCAACTTGCCCTTACCGTCTTGAGGAAAAGCGAAAAGTCGGAGGCTGTTGATGCGGCACTCTTCTTCTGTGGCATTGTAAGTTAAGTTTTCTATAGGGTCTGATTCTCCTGCACGAGTGCCGTTGCTGTGCATCAATGGCACAAGGACTTGCAGGTTGCCCGACATACCTGAGCTGACAGTGTTGTCACCCAAGTCGTCGGTGCAAGCGGCTGTCATAGCCGCCAGCAACAGAATAACCATGTAACAAAAAAACTTTCGACTTCTCATCTTTTATATGTTTTATATATTGTTTATTGTTTCCGTTTATATGCTAATTCATGTTTGTCGTCCTGAAGAAACAATCTTATTTACCTTTTTAAAAGAACTAACCTAAACTTAATCAAACCTGATTTTCTATTTTGTGATCATTTCAACTCTTCTATCATTTATGCTGTATCGTGTATCCGCTGAGGGATTGGAGCGATATTTTAATACCTATATATAATAAGGTGTAACTGCCTGCTTAGAAATCTACACGCTGGATGCGCTTGCTCCAGCTGAGCACCGATATGCTGAGGTTGGCATACTGCCACTCGCCGCCTTTGAGGAAGAAGTCGAGATGGTAGTCATACTCACGGTCCAAGAACTCCTGTGGTGAGTAGTTGAGGTAGTCGAAGGCTCCCCTTCCCTGTGCCAGACAGTCGGCCAGGTTGATGCGGACCACCTCCTCGCCAGTCTTCTTATTAAAGATGGAGAGCATGGCATTTTGCTCGTTCTGCGCTACAGGATAGAGCACCAGTCGGGAGAACATCATGGCAGCATGGGCGGTACGTTCCTTTACGTTGCCCGCTTCGTCACGGAAGTCAGTATCCCAAGTAAAGTAAGGTTTATAGGTGAGCCTTTCGTCTTCCCAGAGACTGTTGTCATGGCCTATGGTTCCGTTGGCACATGTTATCTCGAAGCTGAAGTCTTCCACCGAGATGTCGGCAGGCGCATCTATCTGGTGCAGGCTTAAGGTGAGTTCCTTGGTATCACGGACAAGACTGATGGTGTCGTGTACCATCTCCAGGCTCTTTACCTCCACGATGCCCTTGGAGAGTCCCTGCCAAAGCGTGTCGAGTGGCATGGCCTGGTTCTCTACAATGCCCTGCTGACGGTCCAGCGTAGCATGCAGACGGCTGATGTCTTCTCCCTGTTGGGGCATCTCTACCCTGAACTTGGCACCGCGTGCAGCCAACGTCTCGCTGTAAGCCTTCTGCCAGGCGAAGGCAGCAAAGCGGTATTTGCCAGGCTGCAGTTGCAGTTGCATGGCGAAGTCATGACTCTTCAGCGGCTGGGCCAGGCTGCTGTTGGCAGCCTCTTGTCTGGTGACAAACTTGCCGTTTTCATCGTAAACAAAGACAACTAACCCACCCACATGGTCGTTGAACATGTCGGCGCGCTGGATGTTATAGTCGTAGACGAAGTGCAGGTAGGCACCTGTTTCGCAAGGAGGCAGGTCATCGTGCATCAGCCCGTCGCAACTACCCAAGAGGCAGCAGGCAAGCAAACTCAGCAGTCCAGCCTTCATGCTATCATACCAGCCGAAAATCATTTTCTTTGCCATAATCTGATTGTTTATTATTAATTTATTGTTTCGTTGTTACTACTTTACACCGTAGCGGGTAACTGCCTGGAGCTCCAGGCAGTCATAAGTCCCACTACCTGTGTAAGGTTCTTACGGAATTATATTTTTTATTAACTAAACTGATTCCTATTTTTTACAACTCTATGTTCTGCACACGCTTAGCCCAAGAGAGAATTTTCACTGTGCAGTTGACATAGTACTTGTCGCCCTCGTCATCTGGAGTGTCAGGGTTCACAGTAGGAACGTCTGGTGAACCTGGGTTAGTAACCTTATTAACAGTCAGCTCATACCAGTTGTTACGAACTACGCCGTAACGGCCGAGGTATCTCTTTTTGGCTTCTTCGCCTGTTCCATAAGTATCCTTATTGCCGTCTGTAGCTGGCCATGGAGTCAAGCCGTCACCGAAGTGCTTGATACGGGCAATGTAGTAAGAAACACCTTCTTTGTAGGTGGAAATTTTCTTTTCGCCTGACAAACCAAGCTGAGCGTTAACTTTAGTCAAGAATGTAGCATCTACGTCCTGGGTACCACTTTCCTTAGTAATATCTCCTGCAGCTACAATATGCTTGCCCGCAGCCTTCAGAGCATTAAGTGACACTTTAAAATCAGCAGCTGTATATCCGGCGTTTGTGATAGCTGTTTCAATTTGAGTTATAAGAGTGGCGTCTGTAAAGTAACCGCTCTTGCCGTCAATCATATAGAATGTCGTTCCTGCTGTCAAACCTCTTGGAACGTATGTTGCCTTCAGGATAACACGGGTGGTCTGATTTTGGCACATGCAGCCAAGAGAGAATGTGTTCTCCAGACAATATTTTGGCTTAGTGGCTTCACCTGCACCGCTAAAATTGTAATCGCTTGCTTTGTAATCGAAATCGTCAGGGTGCTGGTCATGATTGTTAAGAGTGCTGTAGTTAGGATCTATACCCCAGTGAGCACGGTTGAATGCTGTATGCCCGCTGGTGAAACGTGGCTCACTCCAAACATTGCCCCAATAACCGGCAAAACCGGCAAAGTTGTTGACATTGTGTACAGGATAAGATTTTTTGTTGGTTACATCAAGATCCCATGCTGTGATGGTAACCTTATCGCCATCAATGCCTTCAACATTCATTTGGCTGAAAGTTGTCATGGTAACCTTTGCCACGCCACGCTCCACGTGGATTGTAGCGGCTGGCTGCGCTGCGCTTTCCGTGGTTGTCACCTTGTCTTTATCAATTAATACAAGAGTCTCAGTTGCCCCACTGCTGGTCACCTTCACGGCATTCGCCATGTAGAAACCGTTTGTCTTGTCGGTGATTTTGTTTGAAACCTGTACTTTCTGCCACTCTCCAAACGTTTGGTTTATCGTAGGAACGGTAACTTTCGTGCTGCTAGTTGTAATGTTGTTGTTCAACAGAACGACAGCATAATAATTTTTTTCATTACCCGGTTGGAAATTGTTAAGTTTGGCGGTTATGTTAGCCTCTGTCGTGATGGCATTGGGATCATCATCAACTTTGTTCCAAGGCTTCATGTCGCCCAACTCTACTTTCTCAACCAAGATAGCATCTGTTTCGGATTCAGCTGCTGCTTTTTCGAAAACAAGGAGCGTAGCATTGCCTACTGCATACTCTTCAGCTGTTCCGTCATCATAAGTCGGTTCTCCGTCTGCACGTGTACCATTGGTTGTAGGCAACTTGATGGTAAACGTAGCATAATGCGGACCATTCTCGTTAGCGCCTGTGCCACCGCTTTCCACGAGTTCATTCTCACTGCAGCTTGCTGCTAAAGCGAGCATAGCTGCCATTCCAAATAAATTCTTTAATCGCATAATCATTTATGTTAAAGTTGTTAATTTATTAATTTAATTATTTCAATTTACTATTATAGCTCCGCCTTCATTTCCCCGTAAATCTTTCTGATGCGCTCAGCTTCCTTCGAGTTTCCTGCCTTGGCAAGATGCTTCTCGGCAGTTACAAGGTCGCCCTTCTGCAAATCTGTGCAGGCGGCATTGAGATTGGCGGTCTCATCATCAGGGAAGAGACGGACGGCAATATCAAATACCTCGTTGAACTCTGGAGAACCAGGCTCATAGGTCTGTGCCACTAGATACATTTCCTGTAATGACAACTGCTGAGGCTTGGTCTTCAAGATTACCTTTGCCTCCTCAATGTCGAAAGGACGAACGGTATAGGTTACCGTATAGTCGCTGTGGCGCAAACGAGGATAAATCTCACTCATGATGTAGCGATAGCTAGCCGGATAAAGCTTCTTGATTTTCTGGTCCTTTGCATCGGGTGCCAATGATGAGTTGGCAACGGCAAGGATTGCAGTCTTATCGGCTAAGTTGCTTGCTTCCACCTTCTTCTTGAATCCCTCCCAGTCTTCTGGGGTGGCGTGATAGGTGAAGAGCTTATTATCGATGGTGTAGAGGTTGCATACATAATTGCGCAGGGCAGCCGCACGATTGTTGGCGAGTCGCACGTTGTTGTCGTAAGGACCGTCTGGCGACGCATAGCCATGAATATCGATATTGGTGATGCTCACATCCTTGTCGTTCTTCACGAGGTCGATGGTGGATGTAATCTTTCCCAACTCAGTTGCATTCTCACGGAAGTCGGCAAGGATATCGCTCTTGTTGAGCTTGAAGCTCAGGTAAGCTTCACCCTTTTCGGCTCTCACCTTGATGGCTTCAGCCTTTGGCTTCACGTAATGGTCGCGACTGATTCTCGGTGTCGGCTGGATGTTAGCCATCAGCGTGGTATCCTGATCCATCAGGTTGCCGCATCCGCAGAGGTCTTCCGTCATGGAGAGGTTGAAAGCCTTCATCCACTTCTTGTAGGGAAGGGTCTGGGAGAAGAGCACCTGTTGCTCGGTATCATTCTTGCGTCTCACAACCAATGCCTGGCTGTTTTTCAGACTGCTGCTTTTGCGCAGGTATCTGATGCTCTGGTTTTTGCCATTGATGATGATGGGATTCAGGGCGATGGTATCTTCTCCGGCGATAAGCGGAGTGAAAACCAGCTGTTGCTCTGATTTGAGCTGCAAACTATCGAGATGGAGGCGGAAAGCAACCTTGAGACTGTCGCTTTTCTTCTGCGTCAAGACACTGTCTATCAGTATCTTGCCACCAGCCAACCGTAGCTGCGAATCATCTATCTTCTGGGCTTGGACAGTCAATGCGCTCTGTGCAAAAAGGATGCAAAGGGGCGAAATAACCGCATAAAGCTTCATTTTCTTCATATTCTTCATCTTAAAAAAAGAGGGTTTGATTTGGTTTTTGCTATCTCGGTGATACAGTTTCTAGAATGCGTATATCAGGGAGAGGGCTGCTTTAGTAGGACCTACATAGTTGCGGTGGTCCTTGTCAAGACATTTGTCACATCTTCCGTAGAGCTTGTATGGGCTGTAGATGTATCCTAATCCGATGGATCCTTCGAGATTGAGATGCTCAGACAGCAGCCATTGGTATCCGTAGGTGAGACCACCACCGACATACCAGCCTTCGTAATGTCTTCCTTTCTCTGTCTTTGGCAAGATGCCGAAAGGCAGGTCCACATTTTTTACGTTGTATTCACCTCCAAGGGCATGGATGCCGAAAAAGTGGCCTCCAAATTTCTGGCAGGTGTACCAGCGGTACTCTGGCATTACGTTCCAGTAGCGCAATTTCTTGTCGCCTGAGAACTTCCAGGGATTCAGGGCACCGAAAAGCTGAAAAGTGCTCTTCCTGCCCGTGCCTATTTCTAGACCAGCATTGAGCGAGGTGGTTGCCAAACCAAGCAGGTTGGTCTTCAGCGCTACCTCTTGCGCTCGGGTTACTACTGTTGAGAGAATCAGCAGTAACAACATCGGTGTTCGTTTGAATGATCTCTGCTTCATCATCATAATCTTACTCTGTTATGTTCTTTCTTAAGGATACTATTAGTTGTCCTATTCTTGTTATTGTCATTTAATTATAACTACAGGCTTACCCTTGTAACATGATGGATGCCACCGGGTTTCCTTTTCGGTTGCAAATATATGAAAATTTTCTTTAGGGGGGGGTAAAAAAATGATGAAAATCTCGTAAAATTTAATGCAAACGTTTGCATAGCTATGCAAAATGTGTGGGAGCACAAAATTGCGAATATATTGTAAAGGGTTGATATATAGAAAATTAAAAGCGAAGGTGTAAGTTGCACACCTTCGCTTATGAAATGTTGTTTCTTGATGAAATTCTTTTTTGTGATTTGAGAATCTGAAGACGGGGAAATCCGGCTTTTGGGGGACTATTTCAGAACTTCCATCGCCTTTTTCAGACCTCTATCCACAGCCGAAGGATCGTTCTGGTAGAGCTTCTCCTTTTCCTTTTGGGTCATCTCGTCGGTCAGATAATCGGGGGTGATTCCCACACTTTCCAGCAGGTTGCCCTGTGCATCCTTGGTAAGCGAGAACGGCATGTAGAAGTAGAGGTAGCTCGTTACATTTCCTATCCATCCGCCATTGCTGGCTTCGTTGTCGGAAGTGAGCATCGCCTGCGCTCCGTAACTGTTTCTGCCTATTGTCTTTACGTGGTCACCCTGACTCTTCAGAATGAGGGTTGTCACCTCCGACATACTCGCACTGTAGTTGTCGAGCAGGATGGCGGTAGGAATGTTTCTGCCCAGACTCTTCGACGTTACCGTAATCTTCTGCGGAATCCAAGGAGTATAGCTGTATGGATTGTTGTCCTCTTTCTTGCGCACGTAGGCATAGACGGCTGTCTGGGTGATGAGATAGTCGGTAAGCAGACGGGTATCTATCACGCTGCCACCACCGTTGCCACGGAAGTCGAGAATCAGCTTCTTGATCTCGCCCTTAGCCAGCGGCTCCAGGAACAGGCGGCGGTAACCTTCTACGCAGAGATGATTGTAGGTAAATTTCAGGTCGCTCCAGTAAGCGTAGAGCTCACGCTCGTGCCAGAGGTAATCGGCAAGTGCCTGGCAATACCAGCTGGCAAAACCGGAGGCTGAAAGCATCTGCTGGTAGAGGGCATCGCCCTGCAGCTTCTGTCGGATCTGTTCGCCCATGCCGCTTGCATCAGAAGTAATAGGCAACAGCTTGAGGAGATTCGGCGACTTCTCGTAAGCCTCGCTGGCGAGAGCATAGAGACCGGAATAATCTCCTTGGTTGCTGTAGGCCGCCATCTTCTCGCAGGCTTTGGCTGCATCATCCGAAGCCAGATAGCTATCCATATCGGCAAGCAACTGTGCTGCCTGCTGCTCAGCCTTCTCTCGCTTTCCGGCATCAGCAATCAGTGCTTTCGCCTTGGCTGATATCGTGGAAGCATCCAGATGATAGGTGCTGGCGGCATTGACAGGGAGATAGGACTTCTGATACTCGTGGAAACAGTTTTCGTAGAGCGCAAACTTGTTGAAGCCGAGATAATAGGTGCCCGGCTGCTCCTTCAGGTAACCGCCCATGATGCAGAAACCATCCGAGGTAATCTCGCCGAAGGCTGTACCATCCAGGTTGAGCTGGTCGCGGGTATAGTTCCAGTGAGCATTCAGCGGGAAATACTCGGTCTTGTTGCGGAGCGTGCTGTTGAATCTCACCGTTTCCGTAGAAGAGTGGGAGACGGGCAGGGTAATCTTGACATAGAAATGCTGGTCGATGATCTTGTCGATGATTTCCTGGAAATACTGCTTCGCCTTGGCGTTATCCTCCTGAATCTCCTGCTGGGTGAAAGCGGAGGTATGCTGGAAGGTCTTCAGGGCGTCAAACTTGGGTTTGTATTCCTTGTACACCTGGTCCCAGGTCTGTGAAGATACGGCAGACTGCTCATTGAGGGTGCAGTAGCGCTGGTTCATCACGCTCCAGAAAACCTGGAACAGATCGCCATACGACTTGACATCGGTATCGGAATAATCGTAAATCGATTTCTCGTTGGCATCATTGTCTGACACACAACTGGTAAGCGACATTCCAGTGGTGGTTGCCGCCAGGAGGAAGGCGAAGAGGCATCGCATTCCACCTTTTATATATATAGGGGTTCTCATATTTTAAAATGATTTTTTAGAACTTATAGGCAGCCGAGGCTGTGATGAGACTGGAGTTGCGCCGGGCAGTCTTGCTGGTGCTGGCTTTTTCCTGGTAGATATGCGAGAAGCCGTACTGGAACTGATAGCCCACGCTGGCATCTATCTTGCCGAAGGAATAACCTATCTTGATGCCTGCTTCTCCGCCAAAGAGACTGCGGCGGAGATGGTTCTCATTCTTCCTGAAATCGTAGGTGGTGTTATAGCGGATGTAGGTGCCTTCGCCCTTGTACCCCTCCATGATGTTCATCGGATACATACCCTTGGTATGCATGGAGGTGAAGTACTCGTAATAGACGCCCACCTGCGGCTTGATCCACAATCCCTTCTCGTGGTAAGGATTATGGAGGAGATAGTAGCCCACATGGAGCGGGATGCTGATGAAGTTGTTGTTGTATCGGGTGTTCCAGGAATCACCGCCGAGGTTCTGATACAGGTAGTCGCGCTGAACGAAGCGGATGCCCGTCCCTACCGCCAGCTGATCTACGATATTGAATTCAGCACCGATGGCAGCCGTGAAACCCGGTCGCACCTTATAATAAGTCTCCGACAAGCCCGATACATCCGTATCGAGCACACTGCAACTGACACCAGCTTCTGCCTCCACCTTCCAGCGGTAGGAGGTCTGCTGTGCCAGAATGCCCTGGCAGCAGAAGCCAAGGGCTATGGCTAAATATACCTTTCTCATTTCTTTTCAAAAATCTTGCAAGCCTTGTTTCCTGCGATATAAGCTACGTATGCTTTTATTTGATAGTGAGGATAGGCTTTCTGCATATCTGCGGCATAAGCCTTTACCTGTTGGGCATCTTCTAGGTGTGCCTCTTCCAATTGATCAACTATGCCTGCGTCTTTAGACTTGTAATATTTAAACTCAATGATGCGGCAGTCGTTGTGGAATGATGTGCCAGGAATGCCGGTCAGCACTAAGTCAGCACGACCTGATGGCAAGTTTTGTTCGATGGCGAATGTATAGCAATTGCTCAAGTAGCGGCTCAGTAACTCGAAAAATGAACAGCGAATGAAATTCTCGTTCATCTTGTCAAATGCTTGAGCTGGAAGCTGACCTAAGTATTCCTTAACATAGTTATGGAATAATGGCTCTAGTTCTCTGTCTCTGACAAATGCTTCGTATGCAGGAACAAACTTACGGGCATTGTCGCTGATACTATTCAATTCGTTGTAGTAACTCATATATACGCTCTTGGTCGTCAAGTTTGGCAAAGCCATTTTGTAATTGTCCTTCAGGGTGGTCATACCCAAGTAGTAGAGGCTAATAGGGTAGAACTCTGGGGAGAAGAACTTTTGCTTGTTGAACTTGCTGCGTAAATCGGCTTGTGAATAGTACAATTCTCCATCCATCAACAGGCTGTCGAGCATTTCTTTGGCATTGTCAAGCGTGATGGTCAATCTTCTTATCCAACTAGTGTCAGTGCGTAGGTTCTCATCTACCATTTCCGTAGGGATGCCGCCTTTCAGTTCTGCAAAGTTCTTGAGGAAGTAAGTCAGGATGGTAGAGTTAAATAATGGTTCTGCATTTGGTAAAAAGTGGTAACCATCATAATTGTTGAGTATCAGGGTCCATAATTCCTCGAAAGAGGCTTGAGGACCATATTTATTGATGACATACTTCAGATATTGGGCTGCTTCCTCATGGGTAAAGCCCAATAGGTTGGTAAATTCCGGCTTCAGAGTCAACATCTCTGCGATGTTATAGCCACTGGTTAAGTCATCCATGGTGACAGGCAGTACTCCTGTGCAGAAGCAGGTGCGGATGGTACCTTCGCCAATGCCTGCCTTGATAACCTTGAAGAATGTTCGTAGGAAACTTTCCCCTGTGGTCAGGTCCTGGTACAGCGAGTCCTTATAGACAACTAGTAGCTGGTTGATAAAGTTGTCATATTCATCTATTAATATATAAAGAGATGGAAGATTATGGGAAGAGATAAACTCGCATACTTCAACCAGCATGTTGGAGGCATTGCCATCCTCTCTGAACCTGAAATCTCCAAAAAGGTCTCTGTTGCGTTCCACCAATGTACGGAGTGGACTGCAATTCACGGCGTTGAAGTTCTTCTCGATGTCTTCCTTCTTGCTGGCAACGGAAGTTGTGGAAAAGTCATATCTTACCACGAGATATTGGTTGTGCTCGTTTGTTGGGTGCTCGCCAATCCAAGTTCCACCAAACAAATCTTTGAATTGTGTTGCCATGTTACGGTCGTAATAGTGAGCCAACATGGAAACGAGCAGACTCTTTCCGAATCTGCGAGGACGGAGAAAAACTGGTGCTTTGTAACGCTCAAGCAGTGGAATATAGTTGGTCTTGTCCACATAATAATATCCCTTGTGGCGAATCTCTGCAAAGTTCGCTACAGCGTATGGAACGGTAATATCTGCCTGTGAGTATGTCATGGTCTATCTCCTTTTTGTTGCAAATGTACGGTTTTATTTATTACTACCAAATAAAATCGAAAGATTTTGTTTAATATAGTAATACCAGTCCGGCAAAAGCCGAGTAGAGTATCATGCGGATAGGATTGATCTTCATCACCTTCACGCCGATAAAGGTGGCAAGGAAGAGGGCGATGGAGATATAGAATCTCCAAGGATCTTCGGGAGTAGAAAAGTTCTCGCCATTCATCAGAAGTAGGGCTGCGGCTCCTACCAGACCGACAATGGCTGGGCGAAGACCGATGAAGATGCTCTGGACGGCTAAGGTGTTCATATACTTGTACAGCATCTTGCTGATAAGAATCATCAAAACCAAGGATGGGAGAACCAGCGCAAAGGTCGCCATGGCACTTCCGAGTACAGCCATCATGCCACTCATGCCGGCATTATGGACAGCTGTATAGCCACAATAGGTAGCGGTGTTGATACCGATAGGTCCCGGTGTCATCTGAGAGATGGCAACCACATCGGTAAACTCTTGCATCGTCATCCAATGATACTGCGTAACAACCTGTCCCTGAATCAGGGATATCATGGAATAGCCACCTCCGAATCCGAAGATGCCTATCTGAATGAATACGATGAAAAGCTGAAGAAATATCATATATATATAATAATGTGTAAAGTTAATAGGGCATTCCTACAATAAGGCGTAGCCCCTATAAACTATTAACTATAAACTTTTAACTAATCTTATTCCGTTGGCTGGATAAACTGTCCATAGATGTAGCCACCTACGGCAGCTGCGATAATTACCCAGATTGGGTTGACGCCTAAAAGCCAGATCAGAAGGGCGGATAGAATAGGTATCCAGCAGTTGACAAGCGAAATACCGGCACTCTTGGCAAGCGAGAATGTAGGTACGGCTATCAATGCCACGACGGCAGGACGGATGCCTGCAAACATGGCAGCAACTACCTTGTTGTCTTCAAACTGATGGAAAAACATGGCTATCGCTAAGATAATAAGGAACGATGGCAACGAAGCGCCGAGGGTGCAGACGATGGCTCCCGGTGTCTTTGCCAACTTATATCCGAGCAGGGAACTCATGTTGATGGCCAAGGCGCCCGGACAAACCTGAGTAGTAGCGATGGCATCCAAAAATTCCTCCTTCGTCATCCAATGATGCTTGTCGACGACTTCGGATTCTATAATAGGAATCATGGCATAGCCACCACCAAAGGTGACTATGCCAATCTTCATAAATGTCTTAAATAATGAAATATACTTCATTATAGTTTATAATTTATAGTTTATAGTTTACGGCAATCTTGCTTTCAACTATAAACTATTAACTTTTAACTATGATTTTACTCTTTCTTCAATCCACTGACGTGCATTGACAAATGCCTCAATCCAAGGTGTTACCTCGTCGTTGCGGCGATCGGCTGGATACCAGGCGTTCTGCCATGGGAAGATGGCACGCTCCAAGTGTGGCATCATAGCCAAGTGGCGACCATCTGCAGAGCAGATACCTGCTACATTGTAGTCACTGCCGTTAGGATTACCTGGATACTCAGCGTAGTTGTACTTCGCAATGATGTTGTAGTGATCCTCTGGCTCTGGCAAGTAGAAACGGCCCTCGCCGTGAGCTACCCAGATACCGAGCTTATCACCGCTCAGGCTACCGAACATCACACTGTCGTTCTGAGGAATAGTCAGACCGAGGAATGTACTCTCGAACTTCTTAGATGTGTTGTGGCAGAGGTGTGAACGATGCTTGTGCTCAGGATTGATGAGGTTCAACTCAACCATCAGCTGGCAACCGTTGCAGATACCGAGTGAAAGGGTATCCTCACGGGCATAGAACTTATCGAGTGCCTCTTTAGCCTTAGGATTGTAGAGGAATGCACCAGCCCAACCCTTGGCAGAACCGAGAACATCGGAGTTAGAGAAACCACCGCAGAATACGATAAAGTTTACATCTTCCAGAGTCTCACGACCAGAAATCAAGTCGGTCATCATCACATCCTTTACATCGAAGCCGGCGAGATACATAGAGTATGCCATCTCACGCTCACCATTGGTACCCTTCTCACGGATGATGGCTGCCTTGATGCCAGATGGCTTGCGACGGTTGGCGTCGAGGCTGTAGCTAGCGAGAGTTCCCTTGAAGCCATAACCGAAGTTCATCTCGATAGGCTGCTTCTTATAGTTGGTGTAACGCTTCTTAGCCATACCGTTCATGCTCTGCTTGCGGTCGAGGAGGTAAGAGGTCTTATACCAGTCGTCGCGCAAAGCATCGATATCGAACTCGTGCTCGAAGCCTTCCTTCTTGATGATAATCTTGCGGAGCTCTGGAGCTGGATAACCAATCTTGGCATAACCGATACCGTGCTCATCAAAGAATGCCTTCAACTCGTCCTTGTGAGCATCGCTTACCTGGATGACAACACCTGGGTTCTCTGCGAAGAGAGTCTTGATGATGTCGGCATCTGCGATGTCGTGGAGGTTGATCTTCATACCACCCTCTACGTTGGCGAATGTCATCTCGAGGAGAGTTGTAATCAAACCACCGGCGCTGATATCGTGACCAGCCATTACCCAACCACGGTTGATGAGTTCCTGTACGGCGTTGAAGCAGTCAACGAAGTACTCTGGGTTCTTGACGGTAGGAACATCGCTGCCCACCTTGCCCAGACTCTGAGCGAAAGCAGAACCACCGAGACGCTGCTCGTCGAAACTGAAGTCGATATGGTAGAGGCTAGAGTTCTTGTCGTTAACGAGAACTGGGCTAACCACCTTCTTGATATCTGAAACCTCACCACCGGCACTTACGATAACGGTACCCGGAGCGATGATCTTCTCGCCGTTAGGATACTGCTGGGTCAAAGAGAGAGAGTCCTTACCTGTTGGTACGTTTACGTGGATGGCGCAGCAGAAGTCTGACAATGCCTTCACACCCTCGTACAGACGGGCATCCTCACCCTTCTGACTGCGGCAAGGCCACATCCAGTTGGCTGAGAGGCTGATGCTGTCCATGCCATCTGCCAATGGAGCCCATACGATATTAGTCAATGACTCTGCTACAGAGAGTACTGAACCTGCCTTAGGATCGGCAAGGCCAGCCTGAGGAGCATGACCCATTGCTGTTACGATACCCTTCTCGCCACGGTAGTCGAGTGCTACGACACCACAGTCTGAGAGTGGCAACTGAATCTGACCCTGACCCTGCTGACGGGCAATCTTACCTGTTACGGAACGGTCTACCTTGTTGGTCAACCAGTCCTTACAAGCCACAGCCTCCATCTGGAGAACACGCTGCAAGTACTCGTCGAGGTTATCTGCAGAATAAGTTACATCTTCATATTTACGCTCTACGGTCTCATCTACCATCACAGTCTTAGGAGTATGACCGAACATCTGAGCTACATCGAGGTCGAATGGCTTCACACCATCAGCCTGCTTGAAGCTGAAGTGAGCATCGCCTGTAGTCTCACCAACCACGTACATTGGAGCACGCTCACGGTCGGCAATCTTCTGAACCTCGCTGATATACTTCTCGTCGATGAGCAAGCCCATGCGCTCCTGGCTCTCGTTGGCGATGATTTCCTTGGCGCTCAAAGTCTTGTCGCCGATAGGCAACTTAGACATGTCGATTTCGCCACCGCACTCTTCTACCAACTCAGAGAGACAGTTCAAGTGACCGGCTGAACCGTGGTCGTGGATGCTGACTACTGGGTTCTCATCGTTCTCAACGAGTGCACGAACCAGGTTGTAGGCACGCTTCTGCATCTCAGGGTTGGCACGCTGAACAGCGTTCAACTCGATACCGTTGCTGTAACGGCCTGTATCTACAGAAGAAACAGAACCACCACCAAGACCTATGCGATAGTTATCACCACCTACTACGACAACCTTATTGCCCTTCTGTGGCTCACCCTTCTTATAGTCACGTTTCTTGCCGTAGCCTACACCACCGGCAAGCATGATTACCTTATCGTATGCATACTTCTCACCGTTCTCCTCGTGCTCGAATGTAAGCACAGAACCGGTGATGAGAGGCTGACCGAACTTGTTACCGAAGTCTGATGCACCGTTGGAAGCCTTAATCAGAATCTGCTCAGGAGTCTGATAGAGCCACTTACGAACAGGCATGATGTCTTCCCAGTCGCGCTCAACATCGCTCTTGCCGTTGTCATCCTTCAGGCGAGGATAAGCAGTCATGTAGCAGGCTGTACCTGCGATAGGCCATGAACCTACACCACCACCCATACGGTCGCGGATTTCACCACCCGTACCGGTAGCAGCACCATTGAAAGGCTCTACGGTAGTAGGGAAGTTGTGAGTCTCAGCCTTCAGAGAGATAACACTCTCGATATCCTTCACCTGGAAGAAATCGCTGGTAGTCTGATCGGCTGGAGCAAACTGCTCGATAACAGGACCCTGAGAGAAAGCCACGTTGTCCTTGTAAGCAGAGAGAATCTTGTTAGGATTCTCGTTGGTGGTCTTCTTAATCATGTTGAAGAGAGAAGACTCCATCTCCTTACCGTCGATGATAAACTGGCCGCCGAAAATCTTGTGGCGGCAGTGCTCTGAGTTGATCTGTGCGAAACCGAAGATTTCGCTGTCGGTGAGAGGGCGTCCGTTCTCTTTCTCCAGCTTGTGGAGATAAGCCATTTCGTCCTCGCTGAGGGCAAGACCCTCTTCCTCGTTATACTTCTCGAGGTCATCGACGTACTTGATAGGTTCTGGCTGGTGATTCACGGTGAACACATCCTGTCCGATACCATTGTACATACGCTGGAGCATAGGGTCGTGCTCAGCGTCTTCGCTATCTACAGGGAAGTACTCCTCGATACGCGAAATGCCGTTAAGACTCATGTTCTGAGTAATCTCAACGGCATTCGTACTCCAAGGAGTAATCATTTCACGGCGTGGGCCGACATAGAAGCCCTGCAACTGCTGGGCGTCCTCTAAAGTCGCGTCACCATAAAGCCAACAAAGTTCATTGATTTCGTCCTGAGATGGTTTGTGGTCAATCTCGGTCGCAATCACACTCTTAGATGGAGTTCTAAAAAAAAGAATCATACTTGCTTTCTTTTATATTATTAATGTATTTATTTCTTTTCGAGTGCAAAGATAGTGCAATTTCAAGACACTACAAAATAAAACTCTGTTTTTTATGTTTTTTTTGTTGAGATTTGGGCTATTCTTACCTTAAGAGGCTACATTTGACGGTTTAGCTATAAGAAAAGTGCTTTCTGTTGCCTTTTTTGGTTAAAAAGGTGATAAATAAAGATTTAGAGGTTAAAAATGTCTAAATGCATTTGACAAATATTGTTTATTCGAGTCTTATCTGTAACTTTGCAAGTGAAAGAAGTGAATCAGTTTCTATAATGCCCTAAAATGTAGAAGCTTCCGGATAACAGATAAAAGCCGGGAGAACTCTAATATAAGAGGTAGAAAGCGACGTTAATATACTATAATCAATTAATAATAACAAGAAAATTTAAATTAGTAAGAATATGAAACAGACAAAGTTAATGGTAATGGCAATGATGGCTGTAGCTCTGATGGCTACAAGCTGTGCAAGTAAGAAGGATCTTCAGAATTGCCAGAATGAGAATAAGGAATTGTCAAGCAACTATCAGGCTACCAAGGAAAAGCTGGCAGCTACAGAGGCTAGTCTGGCAGCAGCCCAGGAGCAGCTCGCTACTGCAAAGAGCGATTATGCTAAGTTGCAGAACTCACTTGACAAGAGTTTGAACAATGCAAGCCAGAACAACGTGAGCATTGAGAAACTCGTTGACCAGATCAACGAGAGTAACCAGTATATCCGCCACCTGGTTGAGGTAAAGAGCAAGAGCGATTCGCTCAACATGGTTCTTACCAACAACCTGACCCGCTCTTTGAGCAAGGAAGAGATGAAGGAGGTTGATGTTCAGGTTCTGAAGGGTGTAGTTTACATTTCTCTGGCTGACAATATGCTCTATCAGAGTGGTAGCTATGAGGTGAACAGCCGTGCTCAGGAAACATTGAGCAAGATTGCTAAGATCATCACAGACTACAAGGATTACGACGTGCTCGTAGAGGGTAATACCGATAACGTACCAGTAAGCACTACAAGTGCCAAGATGAAGAATATCCGCAACAACTGGGACCTCTCTGCTCTCCGTGCAGCTTCTGTTGTTCAGTACTTGCAGGATCACTTCGGTGTAAATCCTAAGCGCCTTACTGCTGGTGGCCGCGGTGAGTACAACCCTGTAACAACTAACGATACAGAGGTAGGCAAGCAGCGCAACCGCCGCACTCAGATTATCATCACTCCTAAGCTCGACCAGTTCATGGACTTGATCGATAAGGCTCCAGAGGAGAAGTAAAAAGGCTATTTAAAGGTAAAAAGGTAAAAGGGTAAAAAAGTAAAAAGGTAAATAAGTAGAGGCATCAATGAGTTTTCGGGCTCATTGATGCCTTTTTAGGTATAAATATACAGATTTTATGTTTTGAGTACGTAAAAAAGTACTTTTTGTTATCATTTTGCTAGAATTATTCTTAATTTCCTTTCTTTTCTTGATTATTTTTATTAATTTTGCAGGCAAAATATCAAGGGGCCACTTGGCTGCCCTGATCATTGTACATTGTAAATTATTAATTATACATTATATTGTGTTATGGAAAAGATTAAGATGACAACTCCATTGGTAGAGATGGACGGTGATGAGATGACAAGAATTCTCTGGAAGATGATTAAGGATGAACTCATTCTTCCTTTCGTTGATTTGAAGTCTGAGTATTATGATCTCGGTCTGCCTTATCGCGACCAGACCAATGACCAGGTAACCATCGACTCTGCTGAGGCGGCTAAGAAATATGGCGTGGCTGTGAAGTGTGCTACTATCACTCCTAATGCACAGCGTATGGACGAGTATAAACTCCACAAAATGTGGAAGAGCCCTAATGGAACTATCCGTAGTATCATGGACGGTACCGTATTCCGTGCTCCTATCACCATCCCAAGCATCCACCCTTGTGTAAAGAACTGGGAGAAGCCTATTACCATCGCCCGTCATGCTTACGGCGATGTATACAAGAGCGTGGAACTTCGTGCTGATGAGCCAGGTACAGCCAAACTCGTGTTCGAGGGTAAGAGTGGCAAGAAGCAGGAGATTGAGATTCATTCTTTCGATGGCGCCGGCGTTATCCAGGGCATGCACAATACTGATAAGAGTATCCGCAGCTTTGCTCACAGCTGCTTCAAGTTTGCCATTGATACCAAGCAGGATCTCTGGTTTGCTACCAAGGATACCATCTCTAAGACTTATGATGCCCAGTTCCGTAAAATCTTTGAGGAAGTATATGAGAGCGACTATAAAGAGAAGTTTGCAGAACTCGGTATCGAGTATTTCTATACATTGATTGATGATGCAGTGGCTCGTGTTATCCGCAGCAAGGGCGGCTTTATCTGGGCTTGCAAGAACTATGATGGTGATGTGATGAGCGATATGCTCAGTACAGCCTTCGGTTCTCTGGCGATGATGACTTCTGTATTGGTTTCTCCTGACGGCAAGTATGAGTATGAGGCAGCTCACGGTACCGTGACCCGTCACTACTATCGCTACCTGAAGGGTGAAGATACATCTACTAACCCTATGGCTACCATCTTTGCATGGAGCGGTGCGTTGAGAAAGCGTGGCGAACTGGATGGCATCAAGGAACTTCAGAACTTTGGCGACCAGCTGGAGGCTGCATGTTTCGATACATTGAACGACGGTATCGCTACCAAGGATCTCGTAAACCTGATGGAAGGTGTTGAGGCTAAGGCTGTAAACTCTGCCGGCTTTATCGCTGCCATCCGCGAGCGTCTGGAAAAGCGATTGGCATAAAAACAATAAGACCTGGGGTGATTAACCTCAGGTCTTATTGTTTTAGTTATTTTTAGTTTAAATCTTGATTCTTTTTCTTGCGTTTACGCAAAGCGTCTGAATAAACCTTAAACAAATGAATGTTCAGCAACTGACAGATATGGTAAAGCATACCCGTATCTATAGTGGCTCTGCCGTATACCTTATACTTTATCTTTCATACTCTTTCAGTTGTGTTATATGCTCACTTATAGTTATATCGGGTGCAAAAGTAGTATTTCTGTTTCTAACTAGCAAAGAAACATGTAGCGAATTTGGAACACTAAGTTAAAATGTGTAACAAAATCCCCGTTTTTTTATATTTTTTTTCTCTAAAGAACTAAATGTCATGAAATTGTAACTGAATGTAACGCTTATTACGAAAGAAAAGTCGTAATTTTGCAGCGGTATTTTAAATAACATGAAATATGGAAGAGAATATGAAAAGAATACTTGTTGTTGATGACGAGCAAGACTTGTGTGAAATTCTGAAGTTCAATCTCGAAACCGAAGGATACGAGGTAGAAACAGCCAATTCGGCAGAAGAGGCTTTGGAGATGGACATTGCTTCGTTCGACCTGCTGCTGTTGGATGTCATGATGGGTGGAATGAGCGGCTTCCAGCTGGCTAAGCAGTTGAAGGGCAATCCGATGACAGCCAATGTTCCAATCATCTTCCTTACTGCCCGTGATACGGAAAACGATACGGTGACAGGATTCAATATCGGTGCTGATGATTATATCTCGAAACCTTTCTCTATCCGAGAGGTGATGGTCAGAGTGCGTGCCGTCTTGCGCCGTACGGCTGAACAGGCTGGCGATGCTGATGAATCGAAGATCATCAACTATCAGGGACTGCAACTGAATCTTGACAAGAAGACGGTGAGCATCGATGGTGAGGCTATCCCTTTCACCAAGACCGAGTTCGAACTCCTGCGTCTTTTCCTCGAAGAGCGCGGCAAGGTGTTCTCACGTCAGGAGCTTATCGACCGGGTATGGCCTAAGGATGTGATGGTACTCGACCGCACGGTGGATGTCAACATCACCCGTATGAGAAAGAAAATTGGTAAGTTTGCCAAGTGTATCGTTACCCGTCTGGGGTTCGGTTATTATTTTGATGCGTAATTAAAATGTTTAAGTTAAATAGTGTAGGTAGAAAGTTGTACTTCAGTGTACTGGCGGTGTTCCTTGTGTTCGCCGTCAGTTTTATCGTGTTCCAGCAGGCACGAGAGAAACAGTATAAAATAGGTACGCTTACTATCAAGCTGGAAAATTATAATGAACTGCTGGCAGAAGATCTGGCGCTCTCTCCTGGTGAAGGAATTATTCTGCAGGATAGCATCCACAATAGGGATGTGACTGTGGCTCATGAGAAGTTGCAGGCTTTTGTCCGAGAACATGAAAGCAAGGATCTTCGTGTTACGCTGGTGCGCCCTAACGGTAAGGTGATTTATGACAATATGAGTTCCGACTATGATCATTTTGCCAACCATGCCAAACGGGAGGAAATAGCAGAAGCCTTGAAAAACAGGGTAGGCTCAAGCGTGGAGCGACAGTCTAAAACCCTGAAGCATGATTATTTCTATGTGGCTTCTTATTTTCCGGAAAGCAAGCTCATCATCCGTACGGCACTACCTTACAATAATGATTTGGCAAAATCGCTGCAGGCCGACCAGCATTTCATCTGGTTTGCCATCGTAGCTGTCATTCTGCTTACCATCGTGCTTTACCGTTTTACGGACCGTCTGGCTAAGAATGTTTCCAAACTGAGCATCTTTGCTTATAAGGCAGACCACAACGAGAGTCTAGAGGTGGAAGATCTCGCCAAGTTCCCTAACGATGAGTTGGGCGAGATAGCTGAGCGCATCATCAAGATGTATAAGCGCATACAGACCACCCGACGTGAACAGGATGTACTGAAGCGGCAGCTTACCCAGAATATCGCTCACGAGCTGAAGACTCCTGTAGCAAGTATTCAGGGGTATCTGGAAACGATACTCGACAATCCGCATATCAACGAAGAGATGAAGTCGCAGTTTCTGCAGCGCTGTTATGCCCAGAGCGAACGCCTTACCTCTCTGCTCCGCGACATCTCAACCCTGAACCGGTTGGATGACGGTTCGGATATGATAGATTTCGAGACGGTAGACATTACGCAGATGGTGAGTGAAATAGCCCATGAGACGGCGCTGGAAAGAGAGTCGCACAAGATGACTTTCGAGAATCTTCTTCCCGACCAGCATATTATCGTGAAGGGTAACCGCAGTCTGCTCTATAGTGTGTTCCGCAATCTTACCGACAATGCCATAGCTTATGCCGGCGAAGGGCGTAAGATAACGTTGAGTGCCAAGGAGCAGGGCAATAAGTGGCATTTCATCTTCTGTGATAATGGTCAGGGTGTTCCTGCCGAGCATCTCTCCCGTCTTTTTGAGCGTTTCTATCGGGTAGATAAGGGACGCAGCCGCAAGATGGGTGGCACCGGTTTGGGTCTTGCCATCGTCAAGAATGCCGTTCTCATACATGGCGGAACCATCCGTGTAAGTAATCAACTGGAAGGCGGCTTGAAGTTTGAATTTACGCTTAAAAAGTAGGAATATGGCTATCTGTTAATCGGAAATAGTGTACAGGCGAATGAAGAACAGCTGACTAGCCGTACGCTCGCCAGTTGGCTGTTCTACTGAAACAGTCAGTGTAAATGCCTGTAAAAATGTTGTAAGTAAAGGATAAGAAAATACTCTTCACTCTTCACCTTTCCTTTGGAATCCCCAGTGTTTATGGGCGTTTCGAGGGGTGAAGAGTTTTTGGACACTCTTCACCCACTCTTCACCACTCTTCACCCTGGCTGGTTCGGCGGAGGGTGTGTCATAAGTTTATGATTCATCCTCTTCTTGTTGTTGGAAGAGTTAGAATATGTTGTTGGAAGAGTTAGGATATGTTGTTGGAAGAGTTAGGATATGTTGTTGGAAGAGTTAGAATATGTTGTTGGAAGAGCCAGTATCTTCGGTCGCACAACAGCTGTTGTGCGCTTGCATAACAGCTGATATGCGCATGCACAACAGGTGATGTGCATGCGATGGTCAACTGTTATGCACCAAACTATTATCCAGACTTATGGCACACCCTCCTTAGAGAAGCCTGGCGGTCTTGCATCTCTCCTTAACACCTAGCGGTCTTGCGCTGCAATTTACGCCTGTTGGTCTTTGGAATCGGTGAAGAGTGGTGAAGAGTGGGTGAAGAGTCGCTGCAAACTCTTCACCCCTCAGAATGCCGATAAACACAGGGGTTTCCGAAGGAAAGGTGAAGAGTGAAGAGTAAAAGCGTGTACGCTTGCAGATAAAAATGGGGCGCAAGCTGTTTCCAGAAAAGGAATCGCTTGCGCCCCTGATATTATTGCTTATGAGTAAATGAGCACCCTAAGATTAGAACTTGTAGATAGCACCAAATGAAATGTTGCTCGCATCTACGTTAAGTCCGAATGTTGATGAGTTGTCACCATGGTCAGGAGAATAACCTCTGTAACCGAGGAAACCTACCTTTGTGATGAAGTTTACGTGGTCTGAAAGCTTAACAGCCAAACCTGGCTTGATGCCTGCCTCGTAGGCATCGCCACCGCCCTTGCTGTAACTGCTGTAACCGATTGTACCCTCTACGAAGAGGTTAACCAACTTGGTTTCTACGGCTGTGTAACGTACGTAAGGAGCTACAGTGAATGTTGTAGATTCACCTACAGGAGAAAGCTTGCAAACTTCGCCCTTCTTGATACCAATTTCGAGACCAGCCTCCCACTTGTTGTTGAATTCGTAACCGATTTCAGGCATCAAGGTGTAAGCTGTCTTGCTGTCACCATCACCTATCTTGTTGCTGGAAATACCAGCTGTACCACCGATGTAAACCTGTGCGCTAGCGCAAACTGAAACGAGAGCCATAGCAAGGCTCAACATAATCTTCTTCATAATCAATCTTTTCTTTTAATTATTACTTTATTTTATCACTCTAATCAGGTAGCTTTTCAGCCCCTTTATTTATGATAGCAAAGCACATCCTGAATATGCTCTGCACTCTCTAATTCGGCGGCAAAGGTATAGGAAATAACTTGAAACTCAAAACGATTTCTCAGTTTTTCTTGCAAAACAAGCCGTATTGTTGATGTAAATCAAGAAAATCGGGCATGCTGAATGTATCTAAAGCTATTTCTGCTGCAAAGCTGCGATTTTTTAGTGAAACCGCCAAATAATATAAGGGAATATTTGGGCAAACCAACTTTTTTCTCTATCTTTGCATGAACAAACAGTTTGAATCTTTTTTTATTAATATCATAAATGAATCAATTTACAAAGCTGATAGCAGCCCAGCTCAATCTGAAGGAGCAGGCTGTAGAAAATACTCTGGCGCTGCTCGAAGAGGGCTGCACCATTCCGTTTATCTCGCGATACCGCAAGGAGAAAACCGGTAATATGGACGAGGTAAACATTGAAGCCATCGCACAGGCTAACGAGAAACTCTCTGAGATGGCGAAGAGAAAAGAGACTATCCTCAAAACCATCGAGGAACAGGGAAAGCTCTCGGATGAACTGAAAAAACGCATCGAACAGTGCTGGGATGCCACCGAACTGGAAGATATCTATCTTCCTTATAAGCCTAAGCGCCGCACCCGTGCACAGATAGCACGTGAGGCAGGCTTGGAGCCTCTGGCACAGCTGCTCCTCTTCCAGCGTGAGCGCAATCCGGAACAGGCTGCCAGAAAGTTTGTGGGCGATAAGGTGAAGGATGTGGAGGCTGCACTTCAGGGAGCCAAGGACATCATCGCCGAAACCGTAAGCGAGAATGAGCAGAGCCGCAATCAGATTCGCGGTGAGTTCAGACGCGGTGCCATCATCACTTCTAAGGTGGTAGCCAAGAAGAAGGATGAGGAAGAGGCGCAGCGCTTCTCCGACTATTTCGATTTCTCAGAACCATTGAAGAAATGTTCTTCGCACCGACTGCTGGCTATGCGTAGAGGCGAGGCGGCAGGATTCTTGCGTGTCAGTATCTCGGCTGATGATGAGCAGTGTCAGGATAAACTGAAGCGCCACTATGTACATGGTTTCGGTGAGTGCCAGACGCTGGTGGGTGAAGCGGTGGATGATGCCTTTAAGCGACTGCTGAAGCCTAGCATTGAAACCGAATTTGCTGCGCTCAGCAAGCAGAAGGCAGATGAGGAGGCTATTGTGGTCTTCGCCGAAAACCTGCGCCAGCTTCTGTTGGCGGCTCCTCTCGGACAGAAACGCGTGATGGCGGTTGACCCGGGTTTTGCCAATGGTTGCAAGACTTGCTGTCTCGATGCGCAGGGCAATCTGATTCATCATGAAATCGTTTATCCTCATCCTCCCCGCAACAGGAAGAGCGAGGCAACGGCTGCCATCCAGCGCATGGTTAAGATGTATCAGGTGGAGGCAATGGCTGTAGGTAACGGTACGGCAAGCCGCGAAACCAGCGACTGGCTGCATAGCATCGATTTCGTTCATCCGGTAGATATCTATGTGGTGAGCGAGGATGGCGCTTCTATCTATTCGGCTTCGAAGATTGCAAGAGATGAGTTCCCGGATGAGGATGTTACCGTGCGTGGTGCTGTGAGCATCGGACGAAGATTGATGGATCCGCTTGCTGAGTTGGTGAAGATTGATCCGAAGAGCATCGGTGTGGGACAGTATCAGCATGATGTGGATCAGACTCAGTTGAAGAAGAGTCTGGATACGGTGGTAATGAGTTGCGTGAACTCGGTGGGTGTCAACCTGAATACCGCATCGCAGCATCTGCTGACCTATGTGAGCGGTTTGGGACCTACGCTTGCCAAGAACATCGTGGAATATCGCCGCGAGAATGGAGCCTTCGCTTCCCGTGCCCAGTTGAAGAAGGTGCCCCGTTTGGGTCCTTCGGCCTTTGAGCAGTGTGCCGGCTTCCTCCGCATTCCAGGCGCCAGGAATCCTTTGGATAACAGTGCCGTTCATCCGGAGCGCTATGCGCTGGTAGAGCAGATGGCGAAAGATCAGGGCGTAACGGTGAAGCAGCTGGTAGAAGACAAGGCGCTGCAGAAGAAGATTGATATCAGAAAATATGTGAGTGCCGAGGTGGGTATGCCTACTTTGACCGATATCATGGCTGAGCTTGACAAGCCGGGCTTGGACCCTCGTGGTGAGGTGGAGAAGTTTGAGTTTGATGCCAGCATCAAGGAGATAGAGGATTTGCAGGTGGGCATGGTTGTGCCGGGCATTGTTACCAACATTACCAAGTTTGGTGCCTTTGTAGATATAGGTGTCCACAACGATGGTCTGGTTCATGTATCCCAGATGTCAAACCGTTACATTCAGGATCCTTCTGAGGTGGTAAAGCTTCATGAACATGTGATGGTGAGAGTGGCAGAAGTAGATTTGAAGCGCAAGCGCATCGCCTTGTCGATGAAGGGCGTGAAATAAAAAGGATATTCAGAATGAATCAGAATAATAATGGTGATGCTCTCTTGGCAGGGGGCATCACCAGAGATTGTATAGAGTCGGCATATTGCTTTATTCATCAGAAGCTCAGGGTTTTTGAATTTTCCACCAATCCTACGCAGCGTGATGATATAGAGTATGCCATCGTCCAGTATGTAGAGGGTATGAATCCGCAGCTCTATCTTCTTCTTTCGCAAGGCAGAACGGAATTCCTTCTAGACCATGTGAATTTTGAAAAAGATATGCGCGAGGCACAGGAAAAACTGGAAGGGATGATGTAGGTATCTCTCTGTTTTAGGAGAAGGATCTGACAAAAAGGTGTAAAAAGACAGGTAGTTATATTAAAAGAAAATGCTAAATAGTTATAGATTAACTACTTAGCATTTTTTTGTGCGCCTGATAGGCACGCAATATGAGAAATTGAATAAAATCTAAGAAAATTAATACAAAACGTAACTGCTTGTAATTCAGTACTAAAACATTAATATCTTTTGCGTTTATTTTTATGAAATTATATTGAGTTTGAATAAACACGAGCAAAAACACGAGCAAAAATAAAAATTGCACGTGCAAAATTTGGTGGTTTCAGGGAAAACCATTATCTTTGCAGCGTTCAATTAAAATTATAAAAGTTATGGCAGCAATTTATAAACGTTTATCCACCAAGGTACAAGCCGATACAAATTTGGCTGAGGTGCTGATTAGCCTGAGAAATGGCAAAGATTATTTTGTGCGTTCAAAGTCAGGTATCTTTGTTACACCTGATAATTTCCGCAATGGTGAGATTGTGGTGAATAGGCGCAAGGTGGGCAATGATGTAAAGTATCACGAAGAACAAGCGCAAAAGATGGATGCACTTTGTACTTATATTCTGAATTTGGTACAAACAACTGATAAAAGCGCAATCAATACTAAGTGGTTTAAGTTGGTTGTAGATAAGTATAATCACCCTGAAAAGTATACTGCAAAGGTTGAGGCTAAAAAGACTTTTTATGAGTTGGCAGAGGAGTATTTGACAAAGAAAGGTTTTTCTTACGACCACACCAAGGCGATTCGTGTACTGGTTCGTGATGTGGCACGATATGAGGGATTCAGAAAGGCTACAGAGGATAAGAAGTTTTCCTTTGATGTGGATAAAATAACACGTTCTGATATAGAGGATTTTTTGGACTACCTGAGAAATGAAAAAGAATTATCAGAGGAATATCCCGTAATATTTAAGAAGTTGTTAAGGCAATATCCGATTGGCGTAAAGAAAGGGCAAACAAAGTTAGTGACACGTGGCGATAACACAATTGTAAAGCTAACAAAAAAACTGAAAGCGTTCTTTGTATGGCTTTATGAATCAGATAAAACTAAGAATCGCCCTTTTGATGGAATTAAGATAGGTTCAGAAAAGTTTGGTACGCCTTACTACATTTCTATCTCAGAACGTAACGAGATTGCAGAGTACGATTTATCAGGCAGCAAGCGTTTGGAGGCTCAGAGAGATATTTTTGTATTTCAATGTTTTGTTGGTTGCCGTGTTGGCGATTTGGTAAAGCTAACAAGTGAAAATATTATAGACGGAATGCTAGTTTATGCTCCACACAAAACAAAGGATGAGGGCGAACAAACTTTGCAAGCACGTGTACCTTTGCACCCTAAAGCGTTGGCACTGGTTGAGAAATACAAGGGCGTGGATGCCAAAGGGAGATTGTTCCCGTTTATATCTCCACAAAAGTACAATGATGCCATAAAGGAGATTTTTACAGAAGTTGGGATAAATCGTAATGTAGTTATCAGAAACCCCAAGACTGGAGAAAACGAGATAAGACCGATAAACGAAATAGCCAGTAGCCATTTGGCAAGACGTACCTTTGTAGGCAATGCTTACTTTAAGGTGAGCGACCCGAATATAATTGGCAAAATGAGTGGACACGTGGAGGGTTCAAAGGCGTTTTCTCGCTATCGTAAAATAGAGGATTCTACTTTGCTAGATGTTATAAACCAAATTGGATAAGGAGGCTAAGTTATGATAACAAAGGAAAATTGTAAGAAACTGGAGAATGGCAAAGTAATGATGGACTTTGCCGTTTTTCAGGAGTTGGCAAACGCTAAAATAGAAAGTCTTAAAGCCGATATCTCTAATAATGAATTGCAGATTGAGATTAACAACTTAAAGATGGAGATAAACGAATATAAGTGGCAAATAAAGCAGCTTATAACAGAGATAGTAAAGGCTAGCGATATGGAGAATAACGAGTTTTACAAAGATAATGCTATGCCGATTCCGTTATATCCTGAAATTCCTGAGAAAAGAACGATGGAGGGAAAATGTATTGTTAAACCAATAGGAGGGCGAACAGATGGAGAATAATATTTGTAGCAACATGTATGAGGCAGTTACTGCAATGTGTAGTTTTGTGGCTGAGGAGAATATAAAGGGGGTGCAGAATCTAATAGGAGAAGTAAAGCGTTATTTTCCTACATTTGCGAAACTACTAAGTAGTGACGTTGTCTTGTGTGATGCTGATGAGACTAATTTACGTAAGCTAAGAGATTGGATTACTCGTTTTGAGGAAGAAGAAAACCCAAGATTAAAGAATATTCCTGAATGGTTGGATGATAAGGCTTATAAGGATTATTTATCTTTGCTATCAATGGTAAAAGAAACTATCAAAGGTTATTTCGTGCCACCAACTTTTGATCCTCAGCAGTTGGAACAAACGTATAAGCTATTATTTGCGAATAGGCTTGCTATTGCTGAGGTTATGGGGATTTCTGCTGAATCTTTTGCTAATAAGCTAAAAAGATGGCTAAGGCAAGATGAGGCAAGCCAAAGCGACAAAGAAAAGGAGTTTAGGGATATTTTAAAGGATTTCCTTACTGACGAAGATATAACAAAGTTACTGGAGCAATTACCAAAGATAAGTGTACTAAATCTAAAACGTTGGTATGACCGATATTTGCAAGGCAAAATTGGAGGGAAGGAGTTTTTTGATTTATGTGAAGATTTAGTGTGCCGTACTGGTGAAAGAGGATGGAATTATAATAATTTTAAATCCAAAAATGCAAGCTATTAATTCGGCTTGCATTTTTTTTGATATAGCCCTAAAAACTACCCTAGAACTACCTAAAAACTACCCTAGAACTACCCTGACTACCCTAAAAGTATTATTTTCCTTTATTCACTTTACCTTTGCAGTGTTCAAACATGGATTCAATGTATCTGTTTCTTGATGATGTGGGCGAAAATGGCAGAAGTGGGGGAGAATCCCCAAACAGACACGGAGAGCCAAAAACAAAAAAGTTAGATATGAATATCAATTCATTATTAAGTGCTGATGCTAATATTTCGGTAGTAGTATCTATAGCAGACCTTAAAGAGTTTGCTTTGAACGTGGTAGCTGAGGCAATGGCCGCCAAGGAGGCAGAGAAGAAAGAGGAAAGGTATTTAACGCCTGATGTTGTAGCCGACATGGTGGGCGTATCGAAAAATACTTTGTGGCGATGGGAAAAAGAGAAATATCTGATTCCTATCAAGGTAGGGCGCAAATCTCGCTACAAGCTATCTGATGTAAAATCAATATTGGAGGGTAGAGGATGAAAGAAAGAGTAAAGGGCAGCCATAACGACCGCCCGAACAACAACACTGCAAAGGTAGGCAATTCTAAGGACATAACCAAAGTTTTAGCCTATTTTCGATATAAGGCCGCAACTACACTGGATGCAGCTTTAGATTTGGGAATGCTGAGAAATAGCATAACGTGGTATGTGCGTGATTTGGAGGCAATGGGATTGCTGCAAGCTATCTGCAAGCGACCTGATGCAACAACTGGATATAAGGCTAATTATTATTCTGCAAATCCGAGTTTGTGGGTGCGCAAGCCTCAGCAATTAAGTTTGTTCACACTAAAGGAAATGGAGGGCAGCGTATGAAATTTGTGAATTTTCAAACAGACCGATTAAAAAATGTTGGCTTATTGTCCGATGCTGAGGCTGGAAAAGTCTTAAAGATGATGGCGCAATATGCCAGTAGTGGTAATGTTCCTGATGATGTGCCGCCAGTATCTGCAATATTGTTTCAGGCAATTCAGGAAGATATGATTTATTTTGATGAGCGATATTCAGCACGTTGTGAGATAAACCGAAAGGTTGGCAAGATGGGAGGCAGACCACGCAAGGGTATTTCAAAGGAAACCGATGGGTTATTAAAGGAAACCGATGGGTTATTTGAAAAACCTAAAGATAAAGATAAAAATAAAGATAAAGATAAAAATTTAATAGAGAAAACTATTTCTTTTTCTGATGATGCCCGAATGAATGAGGCAATAACTAGATGGCTAGCGTATAAAAAAGAACGTGGGCAGACATACAAGCCAACTGGTTTAAAGGCGTTCATTACAAGGCTAGGTAATTTGTCGGGTGGTAATGGCGAAGTTGCTTTGAAAATAGTAGAGCAATCTATGGCTAATAATTATTCGGGGGTATTTTCGCTTAATAGCAATAGGGCGGTAACAAATACGCCTGATATGGGGGTAGTGCTCCAAGATTCTAATAACAAAGATTATTCAAAAGGAGGTTGGTAATATGGAGAGTGTAAGCAAGATTATTAAGAATTTGCAAGATGGTAATTATCCGTCTATGCCTAATATGGTGAGAATAAAGATTCCTGATGCAGAAAAGCGTTTGCGTGGAGGGCTTGATTTTATGGTAGCCCGTTTCTCAGGTGGGCGTATCACAAAAGCGATATGGAGTGAAAGCAATTATCGCCCGATTGTGGACTGGATGGCAGATAACGAGGGTAAGGGTTTGCTTATGACCGGTTCGTGTGGTTTGGGTAAGTCGCTAATAGGAATTAGAATTTTGCCGTGTCTTATCAATCAGGTACACCACAAAATACTAAACTGCTGTGATGCTAAGGATATGAATTACAAAGCAGACGAATTGTTAAACTATCATTTGCTAAGTTTGGATGATGTGGGAAACGAGGGGATGGCAAACAACTATGGCAACAAAAGAATGGTTTTCCCTGAGTTGGTAGATGAGGCAGAAAAGAAAGGGCGTTTGCTTGTAATCTCCACAAATCTAAATATCCCAGAGTTGCAACAAAAGTATGGAGATAGAACTATAGACCGCCTGAGAGCAATCACAAAGTTTGTCCCGTTTACGGGTAAATCTTTGAGGGGGTAACAGTGGTTTGTTGTAAATAACAATTAAAATACAGAAAATATGGCGTTTAATAGTGGAAAATCGGGAAACCCGAATGGTAGACCAAAGGGCGCAAGAAATCACGCTACAAGCGATTTGGTAAAGCGTATCGGGCAAATATTAGATAAGAACACTAAGCAACTGCAAAAAGATTTAGAATCTTTGCAGCCAGTAGAACGTGTTAAAGCGATAACCGGATTGATAGGTTATGTTATCCCGAAGAAACAAGCCTTAAATGTGCAGCAATCTTTAGATTACGAATACCACAAATTGGAGGAATTATTAAAGATTGCACCTGATGAGGCTATAGAGCAGATAATGGAACGGATTCAATCTTTAAGAGAAAAGGAGGTGGGCGATGGTGAATAACAAAGTATCTGCAATATTGCAATATGCCAAAGGTGGGCAGCCTCAGCCAATAAAGCATTATATCCGATATGTTGAGGTTGCACCCGATGGAACGAAGAAGATAATAAAGGAAACTTTGTTGCCGCCTGATAGTGGTATAAATGAGGATTTAGAGATATGTGGGATTCCGTCAGGTTTTCCGTGTGCGTCCTCAGAAGAAGAAGTTTTGAAAAGAGAGGGCTTGTTATAGTAAAAGTTACGTTTAGAGTGCTATGTATGAATTTTATTTTGTACCTTTGCACTCGAATGGCTATAATCAGCTATTTTTTTAATTGAACATTTAAAGCGATTGCCCGTGATGGGTGGTCGCTTTTCTTGTTTCTTCTGCTGAGGCTGAAATGGGAGTTATTCAGGCAAACACGAGCAAAAACACGAGCAATTTTATAAGATGAAAAATGCTAAATAGCTGATAATAAACTATTTAGCATTTTGTTAGGTGCGCCTGATAGGACTCGAACCTACACGGCCTAAACCACTAGATCCTAAGTCTAGCGCGTCTACCAATTTCGCCACAAGCGCATTCTTGGGTGCAAAGATACAATAATAATTTGAATAAAAAGAATAAAAATGAAAAAAATGATGGTTTTACTTGCTTTTTACGAGAAATAATGGTAATTTTGCAAACAGATATTGTTTTGTCTTTACTTTGCAAAAATGAAGGCTGAATGGTAAGGACAGATAAAAACTAAATAACAGGAATATGAAAAAAGTATGGGTTATGATGCTGGCTACATTGATGGTTTCTTCCACGATGATGGCTGGAAATGTGAAGAAATCAACTACTCTTCCTATTGTGGGAGAGGTTGTAAAGGCTTCTCATCCGATGATTCAGTATGTTGGGCGTGTGAGCTTTGCTAAGAATCCTGATGTAGCCAGTTTCAATTATCCGGGAACTACGATTGAGGCTAGTTTTCAAGGGTCTTCTCTGAAAATGCTGTGTCGCCCGAAAACTGGATATTTCATGGCGCAGATTGATGGTTGTGAACCTTTCAAAGTGGGCTTTAATGCCGAACGCGATTCGGTTGTAACCCTGGCTGCGGCTTTGCCAAAGGGGGTGCATCATGCTAAGGTGATGTATGTGATAGAAGGCTTGTTCCGCAAACCGGAATTCAGGGGATTCGTTCTTGATAAGGGATGTCAGCTCGTTGAGGCTCCGGCTCTTCCGGAACGGAAGATTGAATTTATCGGAAACTCCATCACCTGCGGTTATGGCGTAGAAAGTATCAACATGTCTGATCCTTTTGAAGATGAAACGGAGAACCATTGGCTTACTTATGCCAATATCGTAAGTGACAGTCTGAAGGCCCAGCATACTTCTATCTCCCGCAGTGGTATCGGTGTATATCGTAATTATAATGGTCCGAAGACGGGTGATGCCGATAACATGCCTTGGCAATATGAATATACCTTATTTGACCAGCATGATGAAAAATGGGATTTTGCCAAGTATCAGCCTCAGTTAGTCTGCATCAATCTGGGTACGAACGATCTTTCTACCAAGAATTATGATATTCAACTCTACGAGAAGAATTATCGCATGTTTCTTAAAACGGTACGTAGCAAGTATCCTCATGCAAAGATTGTGATGTTGACAGGTCCGATGCTCGGCGAGAAGGAGAGTAGCAAGCAACGAACTGTGCTTGATAGAATCTGTGCAGATGCCAATAAAACCGATAAGAACATTTACCGTTTCGATTTCAGTTTCCAGAAAGGAGATTTAGGTTATGGCGCCAGCTGGCATCCTAGTATGCTGCAGCATCGGAAGATGGCTGCAGAATTGCTTCCGTTCCTGAGAAAACTGATGAATTGGAATTAAATGAAATTGCATGTTTCCAAAACAAAATTATATGATAACAATGAACACAAAAAATCTATTATTGTTGGCATCTCTTACATTGGCGATGCCTCTGACAGCACAGACTCCACAAGAGGATTTCAAGCGGGATATTACGCTTTCGGGTAGTAACTATGTAGCTTATCGTGGTCCGCAGAAGCAGTTGACTGTGGCTCCTAAAGGTTATAAGCCTTTCTATCTGAGCCATTATGGCCGGCATGGTTCCCGTTATATGATTGGCAAGAAGGCTTATGATGTGCCTTATTTCTCTCTGCTCAAAGCGAAGCAGGAGGGCAAACTGACAGCTAAGGGCGAGGAAACGCTGGCTAAGGTGAAGATGATTCGTGAGGAGGCGAAGGGGCGCGATGGCGAACTGACTCCGCTCGGAGCTCTCCAGCATCAGGGTATCACCAGAAGAATGATGGAGCGATTCCCTGAGATTTTTGCCGGTAATACGAATATCGAAGCCCGAAGTACTTTGGTAATCCGATGCATCCTCTCTATGGAGAACGGTTTGCAGCAGATGCTGCGTATCAATCCGAAACTTCATATCTTCCATGATGCCAGCGAGCATGATATGTATTATATGAACCAAGACGACAGATACCTGGACAGCTTGAAAAACAGCGTGGGTATCAAGGTGGCACAGCAGGAATTTGCACAGAAGCACGTTAGCTATAGCCGTGTGATGCAGGAACTGTTCAACGATCCTGCCTGGGTGAAGCAGAATATCAACCAGAGTGACCTGAACAGAAAACTCTATGAGATGGCAAGCTCAATCCAAGGCACGGAACTGAGAGGCAAGGTTTCGCTCTATGACCTCTTTACGGAGGAGGAACTGTATCAGAACTGGCAGAATGCCAACATCTGGTGGCAGATGGCTTACGGCAACTCGCCTTATACGGGCAATGTGCAGCCGTTCTCCCAGCGCAATCTCTTGAGAAACATTATCCAGAAGGCGGATAGTTGCATCGCCTTGCCGCATCCGGGAGCTACATTGAGATATGGACACGATACGATGGTTACTCCGCTTACCTGTTTGCTGGATTTGAATGGATATGGCGAAGAGATTAAGGATCCGGAGAAGATTGCTTCTCAATGGTGGGATTATAAGATTACCCCGATGGCTACGAATTTGCAGTTTGTTTTTTATAGAAACAAGGCGAATGATGTATTGGTAAAGGTGCTTTTGAATGAAGATGAGGCTACTTTGCCTATCAAGAGCGATGAGGCACCTTATTACCACTGGAATGACTTTAAGGAATACTGCCTGAAAAAGCTGGCGGGGTATAAAAGGTAAAAATGAAGGCTACTGACTGCTGGAGGGACAGGCGATGGAATTACCTGGAACGGGAGCAGGAGGGGGACTGGCTTCTTTTTGCTGAAACGAGAAGCGCGAAACGAGAAACGAGAAATGCGAAACGAGAAATGCGAAACGCGAAATGCTGAAACGCGAAATGCAGAAATGCAAATAGCAAGATAATAAAAAAAAAGGGTTTAAGCTTTTTGGGGCTTAAACTCCTTTTTTTATGATGGGCGCTTTTCTTTTACAGCTTTTCTTTGCTTTTTTATTGCTTCGATAACCAGTCTTTATCCTTCTGGTCTTCTTCGAAATCTTTTTCAGAGAAGAGATTGGTCTGACCAGTCAGTTCGTCAATCACCTGTTGCTCGCTTTTGCCGGCATCTGGATCAAGGTTTTCACCTTCATTCTCTGAGTCAGAACCATCCGGTTCCTCATCATTATCCTCAGAAGGAGGTTCTGGGAATCGGGTTGGTTCCAGTTCCTCGATACTTTCAATCTTCCATGTCGTGAGGCGCTTACCCTTTGCCTTGAAACTCTTCTGTGCAATGAACTGTTCTGCATCGATTTCTTCGGCAGGACGGATGGCATCCACACCGCCATAAGTAACCTTGATGCGTGGATATACCGTGTCGGTAAGCAAGATGAGCTTGCAGTTTGGGTTCTCGCCCATGAAATTCTGATGGCGCTTGGTGGCATCCATCGTGAATCGCTTGATGTATGGATATCCCTGATTGTCGGCATCGTAGAGGATAGCCGTCCAGATCTTGTGCTCATCCCATTTCTCTAAGCGGATGATGTTGTCCTCGTAGTGGTTGTTGACATCGAAATTGGTGATGTAGAATTCACCGTTGTCGAGTACTACCAAGATAGAATCATCATCATTGAATTCGCCTAGGAATCGTCCGTTCTCATCGTAGTTGATGCGGTTTACGTCTGGATCGAACCAAACCTTTCTGCCTCCTAACGTGCTGTGGCCGTGACTCTTCAGACCGATGCGGCGAATGGTGCGCTTGGTCAGGAGATTTCCTTTGGCAGCACGTCCCTTGATCAGAATGTCTGAGAAATCCTTCTCCAGAAAGATGCTCTGGCGCTTCTTCGTCAGGTCTGGCTCCATCGTACACTTGATGATTTCTGCCTCTCCATTCGGGTTGGCGGTGAAATAAATGACGCGGCTGCCAGGTGTGCCCTGGGTGATGTCATACAGCTTGTCGCGGGTCATGGCGGTTACATTGAATCGCTTGATGAAGTAATCGCCTTGTTTGCCGTCGCGGTAAACACAGTTGTAGATGGTGCGCTTATCGTTCTTCTTGAATACCTGTACATGGAGGATATTCTTACCGACGAATATCTTGTCTGCTACCTTGGTGACTTTAAAGTTGCCATCCTTATAGAAGATGATGATGTCATCGAGGTCGGAGCAGTTGCATACGAATTCATCCTTCTTCAACCCTGTACCAACGAAACCTTCCTGACGGTTGATATAGAGTTTCTGGTTAGCCTCTACCACCTTAGTCACCTCAATGGTATCGAAGTTTCTGATTTCTGTTTTGCGAGGATGGTTCTTTCCGTATTTTCCCTTGAGATATTCAAACCAGTTGATAGTAACATCGGTCATGTGAGCCAGGTCGTTCTCAATCTCAGCAAGTTCAGCCTTAATCTTCATCAGCAGTTCGTCTGCCTTATCCTTATTATATTTAAGGATTCGCTGCATCTTGATTTCCAGGAGTTTGAGAATGTCCTCGCGGGTAATTTCCCGATGGAAGGCATACTCTACCATACCCTTACCGTCTACTTCGGCAGTAAAGAGTTTGTCCTTGAATGGTTCGAGTTTAGAATCGATGAAGGCAACAACCTCATCCTGACTCTTACTCTGCTCAAACTTTCGCTCCTTGTAGATGCGTTCCTCAATGAAAATCCGTTCGAGAGAAGAGAAGAAGAGTTGTTCCTCCAATTCACCCTTTCTGATCATCAGCTCCTTGCGCAGCAATCCCATTGTGCGGTCTACGCTGTGGCGCAACACATCGCTGATGGTGAGGAATACAGGCTTGTTGTCTTCGATGACACAGCAGTTGGGCGAGATATTAATTTCGCAATCGCTGAATGCGTAGAGTGCATCCATCGTTTTATCTGATGAGGTTCCTGGTGCCAGATGCACAAGAATCTCAACATTTGCCGAAGTAACGTCATCTACCTTGCGTGCTTTTATTTTACCCTTTTCTACCGCTTTTGTGATAGAATCGATGAGGCTTCCTGTAGTCTTGCTGAATGGTATCTCGCTGATAACAAGTGTCTTGTTGTCGAGCTTGTCGATTTTGGCTCTTACCTTCAATGCACCACCTCGCTGTCCATCATTGTATTTACTTACATCGATGGCACCGCCTGTAGGGAAATCGGGATAGAGTTGGAATGGCTCGCCCTTGAGATAGTGGACGGCAGCATCGCAAATCTCATTGAAATTATGTGGCAAAACCTTACTGCTCAATCCCACGGCAATACCCTCGGCACCTTGTGCCAGGAGCAACGGGAATTTGGCAGGGAGCGTGATAGGCTCCTTGTTTCTGCCATCATAAGAGAGTTGCCAGTCGGTAGTTTTAGGATTGAAAACCACGTCGAGAGCAAACTTAGAGAGACGTGCCTCGATATATCGGGGAGCCGCAGCACGGTCGCCCGTAAGAATGTTTCCCCAGTTACCCTGCGTATCGATGAGCAGGTCTTTCTGTCCCATCTGTACCAAAGCATCTCCGATAGACGCATCGCCATGAGGGTGAAACTGCATGGTATGTCCCACGATATTGGCAACCTTGTTGTATCTTCCGTCGTCCATGCGCTTCATAGAGTGGAGGATGCGTCGCTGTACCGGTTTCAAACCATCCTCAATATGAGGAACGGCACGCTCGAGGATAACATACGATGCATAGTCGAGGAACCAGTTCTGATACATTCCGCTGAGGTGATGTACAGCAGAAGCATCGAATCGGTTCACCGGCTTATAATCGGAATGTTTTTCGGTCGAAGTCTCCTCGTTGGCATCTTCCGCGGCATCCTGTTCAGATTCTGCAGAAGAATTTTCCAAATTTGGTGATTTTTCCTCTTCAAGACCGTTTTTATCTTTAATTTCGTCGCTCATATATAGCTTTTAATACTTATTTTATTAATTTATGGCAAAAATACAACAATTTTTCGAGAAAAAAGAGTATCTTTGCCGAAAATTTGAAAAAAATAAGATTTAATCATGGCACAGGAAGATGTTTTTAAGAAAATTGTAAGCCATTGCAAGGAATATGGCTTCGTGTTCCCAAGTAGTGAAATTTATGATGGCTTGGCTGCCGTTTATGACTATGGTCAGAATGGTGTTGAGCTCAAAAACAATATCAAGCAGTACTGGTGGCAGAGTATGGTGTTGTTGCACGAGAACATTGTTGGTCTCGATGCAGCTATCTTCATGCACCCTACAGTATGGAAGGCATCTGGACACGTTGATGCTTTCAATGACCCATTGATTGATAACCGCGATTCAAAGAAGCGTTATCGTGCCGATGTGCTCATCGAGGATCACATGGCTAAGTATGAGGAGAAGATTGCCAAGGAGATTGCCAAGGCTCAGAAGCGTTTCGGCGATAGCTTTGATGAGGCTCAGTTCCGTGCAACTAATCCTCGCGTTCTGGAGAACCAGAAGAAGTTTGATGATCTCCATGCCCGCTATACTGAGGCTATGCAGGGTCCTAACCTGGAAATGCTGAAGCAGATTATCGAGGATGAGGGTATTGTCTGCCCTATCAGCGGTACCAAGAACTGGACTGATGTCCGTCAGTTCAACCTGATGTTCTCTACCCAGATGGGTGCTGCCAGCGATGCTACAAGCAAGGTATATCTTCGTCCAGAGACAGCTCAGGGTATCTTCGTAGATTACCTGAGTGTTCAGAAGACCGGTCGTATGAAGTTGCCATTCGGTATCTGCCAGATTGGTAAGGCTTTCCGTAACGAGGTTGTTGCTCGTCAGTTCGTATTCCGTATGCGTGAGTTCGAGCAGATGGAGATGCAGTTCTTCTGCCAGCCTGGTACTGAGATGAAGTGGTTTGAATATTGGAAGAAGGTTCGTCTGGCTTGGCACGAGGCTCTCGGTATGGGTAATGAGAACTACCGTTACCACGATCACGAGAAACTGGCTCACTATGCCAATGCTGCTACCGACATCGAGTTTAAGATGCCATTCGGCTTCAAGGAGGTAGAGGGTATCCACAGCCGTACCAATTTCGACCTTTCTCAGCACGAGAAGTACAGCGGCCGTTCTATCAAGTACTTCGATCCAGAGAAGAACGAGAGCTATGTACCTTACGATGTAGAGACATCTATCGGTGTAGACCGTATGTTCCTCAGCGTAATGTGCCACTCTTACTGCGAGGAGAAGCTGGAGAATGGTGAGACACGTGTTGTTTTGCGTTTGCCAGAGGCTTTGGCACCTGTTAAGTGTGCTGTGTTCCCATTGGATAAGAAGTATGGTTTGCCAGAGTTGGCACACGAGATTGTAGACGAGCTGAAGTTCCACTTCAATACTCACTATGGCGATCCTAAGGATTCTATCGGTAAGCGTTATCGCCGTCAGGATGCTATCGGTACTCCATTCTGTATCACCGTAGACCACGAGACTCCAAACGATCATAAGGTAACTCTGCGTTATCGTGATACCATGGAGCAGGAGCGCGTAGCTATCTCAGATCTTCGCAGCATCATCGAGGAGCGCGTAAGCATCACTAGCGTATTGAAGAAGCTTGGCAAGGAAATCAAGAACTTCTAATTAATCAAATACATTTAGATGAATCTTAAGAGTTTGAAATATTTCTTCTTCCTCATGATGGCAGTGATCACGCTGTCATCATGCAGCGAAGATGATGATAATGTCTCGGAATATGCCAACTGGCAGGAGCGTAACGAGCAGGCTTTTGCCGATACATTGGCTTATGCCAGAAAGATGGGTGAAGCTAACGGCTGGTACGTTTATAAGAACTGGACGTTCGAAAACCAGACTTCGAACAAAGATCAGAATGGTAATTTAGCGACCCTTACTTATAAGGATTGCGATAATATCATCGTTCATGTTCTGAAGAAGGGAGAGGGTACAACTTCTCCTATCCTTACCGATTCGGTACAGGTGAGCTATCGTGGCCGTTTCATTCCTACTGATAATTATAAGGAAGGTTACGTCTTCGACCAGAGTTTTACGGGTACTTTTGATGCTGCTACAGCTAATCCTATCCGTAGTGTGGTCGGTGGATTTATCGATGGCTTTACCACCGCATTGCTCAAGATGCATCCGGGCGACCATTGGCAGGTGTTCATTCCATACCAGCTGGCTTATGGAGCAAGCGGTAATTCTTCAATCCAAGGCTATTCAATGCTCCGTTTTGAGATGGTGCTCAAGAGTTATAAGAGAGCTTCTGGCAAGAAGTGGATTACTGAATAAGAATAAAGATTAAGAGAAAAAGTATGTGCATATGTTTGAAATGATATATGCACATATTTTTTTGTATGAGCGATATACGAGAAATTAATTTATGCTTTATAGCAAGAAGACAGATTATTTGATGGAGTCGATTCGCCTGGGTAGGGAGATGGATCGGCGCGAGAAACTCAATCTTATTGTAGGGTTGAGTATACCTTCTATGCTGGCTCAGATTTCTACGGTGATGATGTTCTTCATCGATGCTTCTATGGTGGGTCATCTGGGAGCAGAGGCTTCTGCCAGTATCGGATTGATTGAGTCAACTACCTGGCTTATAGGTAGCTTGCTCAGTGCAGCTGCTACTGGCTTTTCTGTACAGGTAGCTCATTTTATCGGAGCCAATGATTTTGCAAATGCCCGTCAGGTGTTTCGTCATGCGCTGATTTGCGGTGTGGCGTTCAGCATTTTTGTTTCTCTTCTCTGTGTCGGCATTCATGCTTATCTGCCTTATTGGCTGGGTGGAGGTGCTGATATAGCCACCAATTCCTCTCGCTATTTTCTGATATACGGTCTGGTACTTCCATTCGTTTTCCTTTATCATATATCCGAGATGATGCTGAAATCTGCGGGCAATATGCATACGCCTAGTGTGATGGCTGTATTGATCTGCATCTGCGATGTGGTGTTCAATTACCTGTTTATCTATATCCTGAAGTTGGGTGTTGTGGGGGCTGCCTTAGGAACGGCGATGGCTTATGTCTGCATCTCTCTGCCTAATCTTTATCTTGCTGGTTTCAAGAATAAGATACTGAATCTCCGTCAGGACCATGTCCGTTTCCGTTGGGTCAGGTCGTATGTTCATAATGCCTGTAAAATCAGCATTCCGATAGCCATACAGAACATATTGATGAGCGGGGCGCAGATAGTGAGTACCATGATTGTGGCACCTCTTGGCAATATAGCCATTGCTTCCCATTCTTTTGCTATTACGGCAGAGAGTCTTTGCTATATGCCGGGCTATGGTATTGGTGATGCGGCTACAACTCTGGTGGGACAGACGCATGGAGCAGGGCGAGTAGGTTTGTGCAAGAATTTTGCTTATATGACAGTAGGACTGGGAATGGCTGTGATGGCTGTGATGGGAGTGGTGATGTATGTCTTTGCTCCTGAGATGATTGGCGTTCTTTCTCCGGTAGAAAGCATCCGTGAGATGGGAACCATCTGTTTGCGCATCGAGGCTTTTGCTGAACCATTCTTTGCAGCCAGCATCGTGACCTATTGTGTTTGTGTAGGAGCGGGCGATACCAGAAAACCGGCGATGATCAATCTCGGTACCATGTGGCTGGTGCGCCTCACTCTGGCTTATGCTCTTTCCAAGAGCTATGGCTTGGAGGGAGTATGGATAGCGATGGCTATCGAACTCACATTCAGGGGAATCCTCTTCCTTATCCGCCTCTTCAGAGGTTCATGGATGAAGAGTTTTCATGTAGGTTAGGATTGTTTTTCTGCCTCCAATGTTAGTTTTAGGTTAAGATTTGCATACATCGCGAAGATATTCTCTAAAATGTTTGCAAATCTTTTTTATTTTTCTTAATTTTGCATCGCAGACGGTAACCATGTCACAGGTTTTGTCGTTATATATAGGCGAACTTGTTAAGTAGCATGATATATATAATAAGGTATAAAGCAAGAATGATATAGAAAACAATAAATACATAAATAATTAAAATCAGATGAAACTAAGAAAGATTTTTGCAGCAGTTGTGCTGTTCCTTTCTGCAGGTACAGCGATGGCACAGCAGATGCCAGCTATTCCGTTAGACAAGAATGTGAAGATAGGTCGTCTTGATAATGGATTGACTTACTACATTCGTCACAACAGTTATCCTGAGCATGTAGCCAGTTTCTACATCGCTCAGAAAGTGGGTTCTATCAATGAGAATGATGACCAGCGCGGTTTGGCTCACCTCTTGGAGCATCTTGCCTTCAATGGTACCGACCATTTCAAGGGCAACTCTCTGCAGGACTATCTGCAGAGCATCGGTGTACAGTATGGCCGTAATCTCAATGCCTATACAGCAGTAGAGAAGACTGTTTATTACTTCACAGATGTTCCTACTACCCGTACTACAGCCGTAGACTCCTGTATGCTTATCCTCAAGGACTGGAGTAATGGTATCAGTCTTACTGAAGATGCTATCGAGAGCGAGCGTGATGTGGTGCACAATGAGTACCGTATGCGCATTGTAGGTCAGCAGCGCATGATAGAGCGTTCACTTCCTAAGCTCTATCAGGGCGAAAAGTATGGCTACCGTTTCCCTATCGGTTTGATGAGCGTTATCGATGGCTGTAAGCCAGAAACTCTCCGTGCTTACTACCGCAAATGGTATCGCCCAGACAATCAGGCTATTATCATCGTGGGTGATGTAGATGTAAATCATATCGAAGCTAAGATTAAGGAACTCTTCTCAGGTATCAAGGTACCTAAGAATGCCGCTAAGATAGAGAAGGTAGAAGTATCTGATAATGATTCAGCCATCTATGTTATCGACAAGGATAAGGAGCAGCAGGTTGATCTCTTCCAGATTTATATGAAGCACAATGCTGTGCCAGATTCTCTGAAGGGCAATATGAGCTATCTCCTGAAGGGATACATGGATAACGTGATTTCTTCTATGATTGCTGCCCGTTATGCAGAGAAGGCATTGGAGCCAGATTGTCCATATCTCCAGGCAAATGCCGGTGATGGTTCATACCTGATTTCAAGCACAAAGGATGCTTTCACCCTTACCGGTGTAGCTAAGCCAGGAAAGATTAAGGAGGCTTATGCTGCTGTTCTCCGCGAGGCACAGCGTATGCACGAGTTTGGTTTCACAGCTACAGAGTATCAGCGTGCCAAGGATGAATTCATGAGCCAGGTTGACAAGGCTCTTGCCAACAAGGATAAGATGAAGAACGAGCAGTTTACCACCCAATATGTGGATAACTTCATTTCTAACGAGCCTATTCCGTCAGTAGAAGAGGAGAGCCAGATCTGGAAGATGGTAGTTCCAAACTTGCCTCTTGAGGTTATCAACAGCTATGCCAAGCAGTTGGTTTGCCAGAGCGATACCAACCTTGTATCATTGGTAATGATGCGCGAGCAGGCTGGTGCCGTTTATCCTACCGAGCAGGAACTCTCTGCCATCGTAAAGCAGGTACGTGCTGAAAAGCTCGAGGCTTATGTGGATAATGTTAAGCAGGAACCTCTCATCGCTCAGGCTCCTAAGGCTGGTAAGATTAAGAAGACTGTCGAGAACAAGAAGTTGGGCTTCAAGGAGTTGACTCTTTCTAATGGCGCTAAGGTGGTATTGAAGAAGACCGATTTCAAGGACAATGAGATTACTTTCGCAGCTTCAGCCAATGTAGGCTATTCTACTTTCGGCAAGGAAGACTTCCTGAATGCTACATTTGCAGCAGATGTGCTCGATGCTAGTGGTCTTGGCGATTTCTCAAGCAATGAGCTTGATAAGGCTTTGGCTGGTAAGCAGGCTGGCGTTTCGTTCAGCTTGAGTCCTTTTAATCATGGTTTGAAGGGTAATTCTACTCCTAAGGACATCGAAACCCTGATGCAGCTCATCTATCTCAAGATGACCGCAGTAAGCAAGGACCAGAAGAGCTTCGACAATATGAAGAGTATGATGGCTACTGTTCTTGCCAACAAGAGCAACAACCCAAACCTCGTATATCAGGATTCTGTTCAGAGCACTCTCTATTTGGGTAGCAAACTTGCCCGTGTACCAGAGGCAAGCGATATAAAGGATATCAACTACGACCGTATCCTGGAGATTGGTAAGCAGTTCTACGGCAATGCCAAGGACTTCACCTTCTATTTCGTAGGTAACTATGATGAGAAGACTCTCCTTCCACTCATCGAGCAGTATATCGCCAGTCTGCCAAACAATGGCTTCAAGCTTAAGAACAAGCAGATTCCTTATGCTAAGGGTAAGGTAAGCAATATCTTTACCAAGGCAATGGAGAACCCACAGAACCAGGCAACAGAGATTTGGTATACCAAGGCTCCTTTCACCTTGAAGAATTTTGTTCTTGCTGATGTTTCTGCCCGTTTGCTGGAGATGAAGTATTTGCGTACTATCCGTGAGGAACTCAGTGCTGCTTATCATGCAGGTGCAAACTATGGTTTGCTTCGCGATTATGATAACAAGGCTGCCATCTCTATTTCAGCCGTGGCTCAGTTGAACCCAGAGAAGTCGGATATCGCTATTCCTTACTTCTTCAAGGGTATGGACGAGACCATCGCCCAGCCAAATGCAGAAGACCTTCAGAAGGTAAAGGAGATTCTCCTGAAGCAGGCTGCTGTTAGCGAAAAAACCAATGGTTATTGGCTTGGTGCGTTGAGCACATACGAGCGTATGGGTGTTGATACTCATAGCGATTACAAGGAGATGGTGAAGAATCTGAAGGCATCTGAGATTTCAGACTTCCTGAAGAATGTCATCTTGAAGAGTGGTAATCACTTCGAGATTATCATGAAGGCAGTGAAGAACGAGAAGTAAAATCTCGGACTTGATATAATAAAACGTAAAAATCCCGTTGTACAAGCCAGATGGCTGACAACGGGATTTTTACGTTTTTTTCTTTTCCCAAAATTTTTGAAGCTCATCATTTAAGAGTCGTTTCGAAAAATCTCTCTTTAAAAAGAAAGGATGCGTCCTTATTATATATGTATAAGAGCATCATCTTTTCCTCCTTTACTTCATGTTTCTGAAGAGTATTAACCTCTTCTCTTTGCCTTAGAAGCAAGAGCCTCACGGCGATCCTGAAGAATCTGTTGGCATCTATCGATAGCCTGATTCTGATTTTCTGAATTTACCTTAATTAAATCATTCATAACCTATTGATATTTGTTAACCGCTTGCAAAGATAGGGGTTTCTACCTATTTCTAGGTACAAAATGCATGAAAATGCGTGTTTTATTCGTTATTTTTTGATTTATGTCAAAAAAATGTGCAATCATTTGAACAGTTTCCCCCCTTTAGAATGATAATTGGTATTTCCTGAACGTTTTTTTCATTATCTTTTAAACGAATTGTCATCGCAATCGTCTATAATAACGTAGAAAGAGCAGAAATGCTGAGTTTTTAGGGAGATTCATACCGCGAAATAGGGATTTTTCTTATCGTATTCCCGATTTTTTTGCGAACTTTGCACCCGAAAGGACAATAGGAAGTATTGGGTATATATAAATAAGAGTGATAAAAATAAATATATAGAAAGCAATGAAAAAGGTATTTCTTTTGGCTGCCCTCGTGCTCGCATGCACAGCTGGCAGCAACGCAAGCGCTATGAACGAGGCAGCGCTCAATGCCTCAATGTCTGAGATGATGCCGGTTAAGAAAACGACTAAGAAGACAACAAAGAAGACTTCTAAGAAGACTACGAACAAGAAGACTTCTACAAAGAAAACAACTTCTGCTGCATCTAACACAACAGCAGCGACAACAACAACTGCTGCAGCAACAACCAGCAATTCCGCCACTTCTACCAGTACAACCAGCAATGCAGGTTCTGCCATAGCTGGTATCTTGGGTGCTGTGATGGGCGGAAGCTCTAACAGCAGCAGCTCTGCAGGTAGCAGCATTATCAATGGCATTCTGAATAATGTAATCGGTTCAGGTACCTTCAGCAAGCAGGATCTCTGTGCCCATACCTGGAAGTACAGCAAGCCAGGATGCGCCTTTACTTCAGAGAATCTCCTGGCACAGGCTGGCGGTGAGATTGCTGCCAACAAGGTAGAGGAGAAGTTGGGTGAGTATTACAGCAAGTTTGGTTTCAGCGGCTCAAATACCTATTTTACCTTCAATACGGATGGCACTTTCGCAGCCAAGATTGACGGCAAGTCATGGCAGGGTAATTATACTTTTGATGAGAAGACTCATGCCATTCAGATGAAGGGATTAATCTTGAGTATGTCTGGTTATGCTACGAAGACAGCCAACGGCATCAGCCTGCTCTTCGACCAGAAGAAGTTGCTCAACCTCATCAAGACCATCGGTTCCCTCAAGGGCAGTTCTACCCTCAGCGCTCTCGGTACTATCGCCAATAATTACGATGGTATGCGTGTAGGTTTCGAGATGACTAAGTAATTTGAAGGATAGAATCCCCATATCCGAGCCTTCTGTTGGAGTAGGCTCAGTAGATGATAATCGCCCTGTAAGAAGGAAAGCATCTTTTAAGCTATGCTTTTGCTTCTTGCAGGGCGATTTTTATTGTTTATTTCACGCTCAGTTTCATTGTCTTTACATCCTTGCTGTTGGTTCCTATCATAATCTGGAAGTCGCCAGGTTCTATCACGTGCTTCAGATCTACGTTGTAGAACTTGAGCATATCTGGGGTGATATCAAAGCTTACCTCCTTGCTCTCACCTACTGCCAGATGGATGCGCTGGAAACCTTTCAGCTCCTTTACAGGAAGCGAGATGCTGGCTACCATGTCACGGATGTAGAGCTGCACAATCTCGTCGGCATCGCGGGAGCCATTATTCTTAACGGTGACGCTAGCTGTAATCTTCTTGCCATCCTTCCATTCGGTAGCCTCCTCATTGCTGATGCCGGCCTCCTGGCTGCTCAGGCGGAAGTTGCTGTACGAAAAGTAGGTATAGCTCAAGCCGTAACCGAAAGGATAGAGCGGACCATTGCTTACATCCAGGCAGTTGCTGGCGAACTTGGCAAACTTCTCATTATCGTCTGGTACAGGGCGACCGGTGTTCTGATGGTTGTAGTAGAGAGGCTCCTGACCGGTAGTCTTAGGCATAGAAGTAGTAAGCTTACCCGATGGCGATTTGTCGCCAAAGATAACATCGCAGAGTGCATCGCCCATCTCTGAGCCTCCAAACCATACATTCATGATGGCTGGTACATGGGCTTTCTCCCAAGTAAGAACCGTAGGACGGCCCGCAAAGTTGAGGAGCACTACTGGCTTGCCCGTCTTCAGAAGTTCGGCAAGCAGTTCGCGCTGTACGTCCGGCATCTCCAGGTTGGTACGGCTACCGCATTCGCCGCTCATCTCGGCACTTTCGCCCATAGCACATATAATAACATCTGCCTCTTTAGCTATCTTCAGCGCTTCGGCCTTCATCTCAGCCTCGTTGCCCCAGTTGATTGGCTTGCCGAATTCGCCGTTTTGCTGCAGTTCCTTATTGCGCCAGATATTGCTTCCCTGGGCATATAATAAGGTGGCTTTTCCGGCAAGTGCATGCTCCATTGCCTCCTTGATGGTGGTATATTTAGATGGCTCCTGAGCCACGCTCCATGTACCGGCTATGTTGTTTCGGGTGTCGGCAAGCGGACCAATCAGGGCTATCTTTCCTTCCTTCTTCAGTGGCAGGATATTGCCTTCGTTCTTCAGGAGCACGAAGGTCTCTGCTGCTACATCGCGGGCTACCTGACGGTTCTCTGCGGTATAAATCTCGCTCTTGCTGCGCTTGGTGTTGCAGTAGCGGTAAGGGTCGCTGAACAGGCCCAGTTTATATTTCGCTTCCAGGATGCGGCGGCAGGCGATGTTCACATCCTCCTCGCTCACCTTTCCTTCTGCTATGCTCTTAGCCAGATGCTTTACGAAGGCATTGGAGCACATGTCCATATCGGTACCCGCCTTCAGCGCCTGTTCTGATGCCTCCTTGATGTCTTTTGCCGTTCCGTGCTGCAGAATCTCGGCGATAGAAGCGTAATCGGTAACCACGAAACCGTTGAATCCCCACTGCTTTCTCAAGACATCGGTCATCATCCATTTGTTGGCTGTAGCAGGTATGTAGTCGATGAGATTGAATGAAGACATCACGCTGCCTACGCCAGCCTTCACCACTGCCTCGTAAGGTGGCAGATACTGGTTCATCATGCGCACGCGGCTCATATCTACCGTGTTATATTCCTTTCCGCTCTCAACGCCTCCGTACAGGGCAAAATGCTTCAGACAGGCCATGATGCGGTTGGCTCTCAGAATCTCTTCTGTGCGCATATCCACGCCCTGGTAGCCCTGAGTCATCGCTGCTCCCATCACGCCGCTCAGATAAGGATCCTCGCCATTTCCTTCGCTTATTCGTCCCCAGCGGGCATCGAGTGCAATGTCTACCATAGGAGAGAATGTCCAGTTGATGCCGTCGGCACTTGCTTCCTTGGCTGATACTTCGCCTACTTTCTTCAACGCCTCGGTATCCCATGAGCAGGAGAGGGCGAGAGGGATAGGGAACATCGTTTCGTAACCATGAATTACGTCCATACCTACGAGCAGTGGGATGCCCAGACGGCTGTTCTTGATGGCTATTTCCTGCAGAGCCTTGATTTTATCGAGGCCTTTGATGTTAAAAACTCCGCCCATGTTGCCCTGGGCGATATCGCTGCCTACCTGAGTATCAAGTGCGCCGCCGGTGGTGATGTCGCCAGCTACCATCAGGTTCAGCTGACCAATCTTCTCCTGTAGCGTCATCTTCGCCATCAGTTGGTCGATATACTCCTTCATGGGTAGAATCTTGCCTTTCTTGGTTGTGGCAGTTACTTTTTTCTTAGGGGCTGCGGTATGGGCGAAAGCAGGTGCTGCCATAGAACCAGCCAAAAGAAATGTGAGTGATAAAAGTGCTGTTCTCATTGTTTATTATGTTAATTGTTATTTTTGGTACTTATCTTCTATTAAGACCATGCAAAGATAATAAAAAAGATGATACGATGCGCGATAGAAATGTTAAAATGTGGATGAACTTTTCTTTTTTAGATAAAAATGTGTCTGATAATGAGATGGATAAGAAAAATGAAGAATATATAAAAAGTGGATGCGGCATAGGCGAAAAATGCGAAGAAATCTACATTTCTTCTATATTTGATTTGTCGTTTCCGATTTTTTTATTACTTTTGCACATGAAACCTCATGAAAATAAATCAATCTTAAACGGAATCAAGTTGATGTATCGCGTAAATGAATTATGGGGAAAGGCATTCTTCTTCCTGCTCTTTGTCTTGATGCCTCTTTCTCTTGCAGCAAAAACAACAGATAATATAGAGCAGCTTTTTCAGAGTCTGGACAACGCCATTGCCCATTCGGCTGATTATGTGAAGGTACGTGAAGCCCGAATTCGCGATTGGGAGCAGAAGCTGAAGACCGCCAGGCGCCTAAGCAGTAAGTATGATGCCTGCTTTGCGCTCTTTGAGGAATACCGCTCCTACAAGAACGACATGGCGCTGAAATACATCAACCAGTGTATGGAACTTGCCTTCAGAATGGGCGATAAAAAGAAGGTGGGAAATGCCAAGGCGCTGCTTGCTTTCCAGGAATCTACCACGGGCGATTATGCCGAATCGTACGACCTGCTGAAGTCTGTCAATATCGCTGATCTTGATGCTGAGGGCAAACGCAACTACCTCTGGGCTTGCCAGCACCTGTATGGCGAGATGGCATATTATTCCAACGTTCCTTCCTTGAAGAAATATTATGCCGGCAAGCGTAATGCCTATCAGGCTGCAATAGACAGCACATTCAGCCATGATGATGACCTTTATCTGCAGATGCAGGAGGTGAGGGCACGCGATGCAGGCAATATGAAGGAGGCTTTGCGATTGAGCGATAAGCGGCTGTCGATGACGAAACCGGGCACCCATCAGTATGCCATTGTACAGTTTTATCGCGGCTTGACCTACAATCAGTTTGGCGATGAAGAGCAGTTTCTCAGCTGCCTCTTGCGTTCTGCTATCTGCGATGTCCAGTTGGCTGTGATGGACCAGGGGTCGCTCTGGGAACTCGCCAATCTGCTCAATGCCGAACCGGGCGAGCAGAAGCGCTCTCACGAGTATATCAAGTTTGCCTGGCAGTCGGCTACCGTTTTCAATACGCCTATCCGCAGCCGCCAGATCATGCCTGTGCTCACGCAGATTGAGGAGGGATATCAGAAAGAGCTTTCTTCGAGCAACCAGCATCTGCGGCTCATGGTAGCGTGTTCAGCCTTGCTTCTCTTTGTGGTTATGCTCTTGCTCTACTATGTCAACAAGCAGCGCAAGCGCATTGCTGCGGCCCATCATAAGCTGAAGGAAACCAACCATGCCTTGCAGTTGGCAAATGAGCGTCTTAACGAGATGAACCATTCTCTTAACGAGATGAACCATTCTCTCAACGAGATGAACCAGTCACTCAATGAGAGTAACAAGATGAAGGAAGTATATATTGGTCGATTCCTGCGCCTTTGTGCCATCTATGTCGACAAGATAGAGACCATGCGCAAGCGAGTAGTGAAACTGGTGAAGGCTAGAGAACTCAACAAGTTGCTGGAGCAGATGCAGGCTGGCGAGGCCTACATGGGCGAGCTGTATGAGTATTTCGATTCCGCCTTCCTGAAGCTCTTCCCTGACTTTGTTGAGGAGTTCAATGCCCTCTTGAAGCCTGAAGAGCGTATCGTGCTCGAAGATGACAGCCGTCTTTCTACCACCCTCCGTATCTTTGCCCTTATCCGTCTGGGCATCGAGGACAGTTCTAAGATTGCCGAGTTCCTTCACTATTCTGTGAACACTATCTATAATTATCGCGCCAAAATCAAGAATAGTGCCATCTGTGACAGGGAAGAGTTCGAGCAGCGCGTGAAGCAGATTGGCATGAAATAAGCCTTTCTGGGCGTATGGCGCAAACTTGCGAAAATTTAGGAGTAAATGCTGCAGATACCCATGCGCCCTGTTTTAGGGCGTCAAGTGGGTTAATCTTCTGATAATCAGGATGTTGGTATTTTTTTAGAAATCCCCGTTCCTACGCGAGCTTGTCAATGGATGAAAAGCAGGGGAAAACAATAATAGTTTGTTACGGCGTTTCACCGTAACAAACTATTATGCGTTATATTTATTTCCTCCCTCCGTTCAATTTCTCAGAATCGAATCATTCTTTTTAAAAGAGCTCGAAGGCTTTCTTGAGCTTCAGGTTATCGGCTGCATTACCGACAAGAGCCTCAAACTTTCCGGCTTCAGCCTTCCAGGATGAAGATGCCTCATCGTAGAAACTGAGGGCCTCTTTGCTGATGGTGATGCTGATATCCTTGCTCTCACCTGGCTGGAGATAAACCTTCTGGAATCCCTTCAGCTCCTTCTGAGGGCGGTCTACTGATGACTTGACATCGTGGATGTAGAGCTGAACCGTCTCGGCTCCGGCACGCTTACCTGTATTCTTTACGTTTACGGTAAAGGTGATTGTGCCGTCCTGCTTCATCTGCGCCTTGTCGCTGCGGAGATTAGAGATGGCAAACTGGGTGTAGCTCAAGCCGTGACCGAATGCAAAGGTAGGCTTGATGCGCTCCTTATCGGTCCAGCGGTAACCTACATAGATGCCTTCCTTATATTCCTCATCAATGATGTTGCCCTTCGTGCTGGCTCCACCTTCCTGACGCCAGGTTCCCGGATAGGTATTGAGTGCATGAGCACCTGTTTCCTTCAGCGAGTTGACCCATGTAAACGGCAACTTTCCGCTAGGGTTGGCATCGCCTGTAAGGATGCTTGCAAGGGCTTCGCCGCTCTCCGAACCGATGAACCAGCCCTGTACGATGCCGGCAACCTTAGCCTTCCAAGGCATAGCTACCGCATTGCCCGAGATGTTGACATAAACGAAGTTTCTGTTTGCCTTAGCCAAAGCCTCGATCAGCTTATCCTGATGGTATGGCAACTCATAATGCTTGCGGTCGTGACCCTCACAGTCCTGGAAATCGCTCTTGTTCAGACCACCAAACATGATGACATAGTCGGCAGTCTTGGCTTTCTCTACGGCTTCGGCTATCAGTTCAGCCTCGCTGCGCTTGTCTTCCAGGTTCTGGCCGGTTGTAACGCCATTGTAGTTGCCCGTTACATCGCCCACATATCCGCGGGCATAATCTACCTCGATGCCGTCCTTGCCCAAGCGTGTCTTCAGGCCATCGAGAGGCGAAATCTCGCGCTGTACCTTGAGCGAAGAAGAGCCTCCGCCTACGGTCATCATCTTGATGGCATTCTCGCCCACTACCAGCACGCGCTTAGCCTTCTGGGGGTTGATAGGGAGCACATTGTTCCTGTTCTGGAGCAATACGATGCCTTCCTCAGCGATCTGTCTGGCTGCTGCATAATGGCTCTCGGAACAGAGGAAACCATGAGGGCGGTTCGGATTCATCGTGGTGCGATAGAAGAGGCGCAATACGCGGCGCACCTTATCGTCCAGCTCCTTCTGGGTGAACTTGCCTTCCTGTATGGCCTTCATGTAAGGCATGGAGAGATAATAGTTGTCGTAGGCATTGGTAGCGCCCATCGTAAGACCGTCTGTCCAGGTGCCGAACTCCATATCCAGCCCGTTCTTTACAGACTGCTCCAGGTCGTGGGCACCGCCCCAGTCGCTTACCACGACACCATCATACTTCCAGTCGCCCTTCAGAATCTTGTTCAGGGTCCACTGGTTGTGGCAGTTGTGCTCATTCTTATATAGGTTGTAGGCTCCCATGATACCCCATGTCTTACCCTTCTCAACAGCCGCCTTGAAGGCAGGGAGATAGATTTCGTGGAGAGCACGGTCGCTGACAATTACGTTGACCTGATGGCGGTATTCCTCATCGTTGTTCAGGCAATAGTGCTTTACGCAGGCTGATACGCCCTTAGACTGCAATCCCTGAATATACGGCACTACCATGATGCTTGCCAGGAACGGATCTTCGCCCATATACTCGAAGTTGCGGCCGTTGAGAGGCGTGCGGTAGATGTTGACGCCAGGACCCAGAATCATGTCCTTGCCGCGATACAGGGCTTCTTCGCCCAATGCTTCGCCATAGATGCGGCTCATCTGCGGATTCCATGATGCGGCAAGACAGGTGAGGGCAGGGAAGGCTACACAGGAGTCGTTGGTCTGGCCAGCCTGTTCCCACTCATCCCACAATACGTCAGGACGCACTCCGTGAGGTCCGTCATCCGTCCAGAAATCAGGAAATCCCAAACGTGGTACACCGGCTGATGAAAACTTGCTCTGAGCATGGATGATGCGTATCTTCTCTGCCAGCGTCATGCGGGAGATGGCATCATCGATGCGCTGCTCTACCGGCTTGGTCTGGTCGAGATAGACTGGCAATTGTCTGGTAGTCTGCTGTGCCTGAGATGGAGCGATGGCTGCAACCGACAGGACACATGATAAAATGAACTGTTTCATAAGTATGAATATTTATTATGGTTTGTTTATTTCTTGCAGTTGTTTGTTATGCACACCGCCTCTCACGTTTTTTGTGCGTTTAGGCGTATTTGCTCATTCATCTGCAAAATTACTAAATAAATAATGAAAAAATGGTGGGTGATAAGTGAAAAGTGGATGGGTGTAAAAATGGGACTTTTATAAACCGCTGATAGTTAGGGAAATAAATGTGTTGTGGTGCGAATGAAAAGTGGCAGAGTGTGAACACTGAAAAATACTGATGTAACTTTTTAAGGGTGTTCCTGCCTCATTTCCTTTATTTTAAACCATCCACTTTCATGTAGTTGTTAGAGACTATTAAGTGTCTGAAAATTAACAATATAGATTGTTTTATAAAAGTTTTCTTTCCACTTATCTGTTGAAGGTGCTAGGAATTATCAAAAAATCATATTATATTTGCAATCGAAAACACGGCTTAACGCATTTTAGGAACTGCACAGCCGCACAGTCTTAAACATTATTATAATAGAGTGAACTAACAAACAGATATTTTTCTAAACTAATAATCGAATATGAAAACAAAAAGTCTATTGCTGGCGACTGCATTATTGATGTCGACGTCAGCGCTCGCACAGAAAAACACCTTTAAGGGTGTCGTGTTGGATGACCTGGGTGAACCCGTTATCGGAGCCACCATACAGGTTAAAGGCGTCAAGGGTGCCGGTGCAATTACCGACCTTGATGGTAACTTTGTCATTGATGCAGATGCTAACCAGACCTTGGTTATCACCTACATTGGCTACAAGGATGCAGAGATCCGTCCTTCAGCCAACATGAAGATTACTCTGAAACAAGACGACAAAGCTTTGGACGAAGTGGTTGTTGTAGGTTACGGTGTTCAGAAGAAGAGCGTGGTAACTGCTGCTATCGCTAAAGTGAGCACCGAAGATTTGGCTGGCAAGAGCCCAGTGCGTGTTGATAACGCATTGAAGGGTCTGGCAGCCGGTGTCAACGTAACCTCTTCTTCAGGACAGCCTGGTGAGGGTTCCAAGGTTCGTGTACGTGGTACAGGTACCATCAACAACTCTGACCCTCTCTATATCGTAGACGGCATGCCTATCGAGGGTGGCTTGGATTATCTCAACCCTAGCGACATCGAGAGTATCGAGGTGCTGAAGGATGCCGCTTCTGGTGCCATTTATGGTGCACGTGCAGCCAATGGTGTTATCCTCGTTACTACCAAGAAGGGTAAGATGGGCAAGGCACAGATTAACTATAACTTCTCTTACGGCTGGCAGAGCGCATGGAAGAAGCGCGATGTAACCAGCGCTACCGATTATGCAATCCTTCAGAATGAGCGTGCCGTAAACGGCGGTCAAGCTCCAGTTTTTGCAGACCCTTATGCCTTGACAGATTCCAATGGCAAAGCAATTAATGGTTTCGGTACTGATTGGCAAAACCTTGTTTTCAATGACAATGCGCCAGTGCAGAATCATGAGGTGAGCATCAGTGGTGCCTCTGAAAAAATCAACTACTATCTCTCTATGGGCTATTACAAGCAGGAGGGTATCGTAGGCGGTAACTACGGACAGAGCAACTATGAGCGCCTCTCACTCCGCTCTAACAATATATATAATGTGATGGATGCATCGAAGGAGCGCAACTTCCTCAATAAGCTCGATGTAACCGTCAATATGGCCTATACACGTGTCAAGAGCACCGGTATCTCAACCAATTCAGAGTTTGGCTCTGTGCTTGGCAGTGCCCTCTATATGGCTCCAACATTGGCTCCAACTGTTACAGATGGGAATGTAGCAAAGTCTTATTATGACAAACTGGAAGATCCAAACGTTTATGATAGTGAAGGAAAAGTAATAGGTACACGTGATTTTTATGAAATTCCTCGTGATGCCAATGGTAATTACTATACAATTCCAGGTATGGCTGGTACCTATCAGGAAATGAACAACCCATTGGCTATGATGAGTATTCCTGCAGCCAAGAACTGGTCACATAAGTTTGTGCCTAAGTTTTCCATCGACCTCCAGTTGTGGGACAACTTGAAATATCATTTTACTTACAGCGCCGACCTCAGCTTCTGGGGTACAGACAGCTATGTGGCTTCTAAGTACTACTTGTCTGGTAATAACAAGCAAACCCACACCTCAGCTTCCAAGAGCTCTAGCAAGGGTATCAACTGGCAGGTGGAGAATACTTTGACTTACGACAAGACCATAGGTAAGCATAGTTTTGCTGTGGTGTTAGGTCAGAGTGCCATGAAGAACAAGAGCGATTACCTAGGTGGTAGCCGTTGGAACTTGGTGAATGTGAACAAGCCTTCTATCGACTATGCAACAGGTAACTATGTGCAAACTATCGTTACTGATGAAGAAGGAAAGATAATCTCTGTAGGAACTCCTACCATTCAGCACTCTGTATATGGTGGTAATAATGTGGTTCATACCATTTCTTCTCTCTTCGGTCGAATCAGTTACAACTATGATGAGAAGTATATGTTCCAGGCAACTGTACGTCGTGATGGATCAAGCCGTTTCGGAACCAATAATAAGTATGGTACTTTCCCATCTGCATCTGTTGGATGGAACATCATGAATGAAAAATTCATGGAGAGCACTCGCGATTGGTTGAGCAATTTGAAGTTCCGTGCCAGCTGGGGTAAGAATGGTAACGATAATATCGGTGATTTCCGCTACACAGTGCTGACCTCTATGGGTAACAATGTGCTTTTCGGCAAGAACGCCACCAAGTTTAATGGCTCTAAGGCAAACGCCACAGCCAATCCTGACTTGAAGTGGGAGGAAAGTGAGCAGACAGACATCGGCTTCGACTTCGGCTTCTTCGGCAGTGCCTTGACATTCAGTGCCGATTACTATGTGAAGAAGACCAACGGTATGTTGATTACCATGCCTATCCCAAGTTATGTAGGTGAGACAAAGCCTATCGGCAACGTGGGTGATATGAAGAACTCAGGTCTTGAGTTTGAACTCGGCTATAAGTGGCACATTTCTGATGCTCGCTTCAATGCCAAGGCTAATGTAAGCTACTTGCACAATGAGTTGACCAACCTTGGTAATGACACTGGTTATATTGACCTCGATACCTTCCAAGGTCTTTCAGGTGGTGGCACCCGTGGTAGCAATGGTCAGCCTTTCCCATATTTCTATGGTTATAAGACCGCTGGTGTATTCCAGAACATGGATGAGGTGAAGGCTTATGTCAACAAGGATGGTAATATGATTATGCCAGATGCACAACCAGGTGATGTCCGCTTCGTTGATGTGAATGGGGATGGTAAGATTAGTGCAGACGACCGTACCAATATCGGTAACGGCACACCAAAGTGGACCTTCGGTTTCAACCTTGGTGCTGAGTGGAAGGGATTCGACTTCAACCTCTTCCTGCAGGGCGTGACAGGCAACAAGGTGTTTGATGCCACTTATCGTACAGATGTCTACTCAGGTAACTTCCCATCTTGGATGCTGAGCCGTTGGACAGGTGAGGGTACATCCAACAAGTATCCTATCCTGAAGGCTGGTGATGCAACCAACTGGCAGGTATCAGATCTCTATATTTGTGATGGCTCTTATCTCCGTGTGAAGAATATCTCATTGGGTTATACTTTGCCAAAGAACTTGACACAGAAGCTCTCCATCAGCTGTTTACGTTTCTATGTGATGGCGGAGAACTTGATAACGTGGACAAAGTATTGGGGCTTCGACCCAGAAATTTCTTCTGGTGGTACCTCTCTCGGTGTTGACCGTGGTATCTATCCACAAGCACGCACCTACACCATCGGTTTCAATCTTTCATTCTAAATGTAGAACATCTTAAAACATTGACAATTATGAAGACAATGAAATATATAGCACTCGGTGTGATGGCAGCCAGTATGACCTTGGCAACCACATCATGTAGCGACAACTTCCTTGAGGTAGAGAACCCATCGGGTGAGCCTCTGGAGGAATATTATACCACAGATGAGCACATCAATGAGGCTTTGAATGCTGCTTATGACCCTATCCACTGGCCAGATTGGGGATTGGGACAGTATAATGCTCTTAATATCGATGCCGAAATCATGGGCGATGACTTCTGGGTAGGAGGTAGTGACAAAAATGATAACCAACAGTGGCATATGCTGTTTAACTTTGAGGCGAATGCTAGCAACACATTGAGTTCACTTTGGACAGTTGATTACTCTGGCATCAAGCGTTGCAACGACCTCTTGAAGTATATTCCTTGGGCTGCGGGTAATCTCACCGCAGAAAATAAGGCTTCCTATGAGATGCAGGGACGTGCCCTCCGAGTATATTTCTACAACAACTTGTGGCATTACTTCGGAAATATCCCTTTCTATCTTGAGAATTTGAGCATTCCATATACAGCTCCTCAGTTGAAGGCAGACGAGGTGTATAATAATCTCATTACCGAGCTTGAGGCAGTCATTGACTCTAAGGTTTTGCCTATGCGTTGGGATGACAAGAACAGCGGTCGTATGTCTCAGGCGATGTGCTACATGATGTATGCCGAAATGGTAATGTACCAAAACGATAAGACCCGCTATCCAAAGGCATTGCAATATATGCAAGAGATTATCAACGACAAGAGCGAATATGGATTGATGGATAATTTCGCCGACATTTGGAAGGAAAGTGGTGAATGGTGCAAGGAGTCAATTTGGGAAATCAACTACGAGGATGGTAACAACGAGCGTGGTTGGAGTTCTCCATTGGCTATCGGTGGCACAATTCTTCCTACTTTGATTTCACCTAATGCATGGCCAGGTGGTGATGGCTGGGTGAAGCAAGCCAGCGATGGTTGGGGCTTCTTGCCTGTAAGACAGGAAACATACGACTTGTACTCTGACAATGACACTCGTCGTGCAGCTACTTGCTGGGATTGTCGTGGAATGGGTACTGATGGTGATGCTGATGATACGCATTATCATAAGCGCTATCAAGATACAGGTCTTTGGTTGGCTAAGTACCGTCCTTTTACTGAGAACAATGCCGATGCAGGTTTCGATACCAATCTGAACTATAACAACAACTATCGTTTCTATCGTGTAGCCGAGGCTTATCTCAATGCTGCAGAACTGTTGCTTGAGACTGGTGGTGATGCTGGCTTGGCAAAGGATTATGTGAATAAAATCCGTCGTCGAGCAGGAATTGCAGAGCTTGGAGCCGTAACTCTGGATGATGTTATCAATGAGCGCCACTTGGAGTTTGTAGGCGAGGGTAAGCGTTACTTCGACCTCGTTCGCACAGGCAAGGCTGCTACCGTGTTGGTACCAGACAGCTACGGCTATCGCACCAACTCCTGGACAGAATCCAAGAAGTATATTCCTATCGCACAGGCTGAGCTTGACTCAGACCCAGCATTGGTACAAAACAATTACTAATACATTAAAATGGTAACGATTATGAAAAAGATATTATATCATTCAGCATTTGCATTCCTAGCAGCCTTTCTGCTAGGAGCATGCTCCCCAGAAGATTTTAGCGGTGCCAATGGCGAATTGCCTAACATTGCTGATTATGCTGACAACTTCAATATCAGTGTTGATCAAGACATCAATACAGCTAATTTCAGTTTTAACTCAACAGAGGGCATCACCCCAATTTGGGTAATTGATGGTGCTTATTCTTCAGACTATACATTGAGCAAGTACTATCGTAAGAAGGGAACATACGATGTGGAGTGCTTTGTGAAGAATCGCAATGGTATTAGCAAGGAGAGCGTCAAGAAGCAATTCACGGTGGAGAAAACCAAGATGAATGGCTTCGCAGGTTTCGTAGAGGATAGTGAGTTTAATCTCTTCAAGAAAATTTCCTTCCCTGAAAAACCTTCTGCTGGCTATTATGCTCCAGGATGGAGCCAAATTGCTGACCCGGTTTGTAGCTATAGCAAGGGATGCTATACATTGAAGTTCCCTGAGGCAACTACCGATCGTTGGCAAGCTCAGGTTCCTTTCACCAACTTAGGTATCTCTACTTCTGCTGACAAGCACTACGATTTCTCTGTCATCTTGACATCAAACTTGGGTCATGGTGGTGTGAAGGTTAAGCTCTGCCAAACAGACGATGATGATGCTATCTTGATGGATAAAGACATAAAGTTGGAGGCAGGTGAACCAAAATGTCTCTTCGGCTCTGACCTCGACGGTGTGGACATCTCAAACTTGAAGATTGTCTTCGATTTTGGTGGCAACAAAGCTGGCGATGAAATCATGATAGAGAGCCTTGTATTGAAAGATCATGCCAATGATGACGGAACGGAAGTACCAGAGGAAATCAAGGTGCCTTTCGACTACAATACAGCGGGCAACCTTTGGAAGGCTGTGGATGAGGCTCAATCGTTTGTAAATACCAATTGGTTTGGCGATGCAGGTTGGGGAGCTATAGATTGTTCTCCGGTTATCACCCATAAGGGCAGTAAGCATACAATTGTTATCCCAGTTGAAACTCCAGCTGAACAATGGCATGCACAGTGGGCATTAACAGAGGCTCCTATATCTATTAAGATGGGTCAGAAGGTGGATTTCTCTTGCAAGGTTACTACTACAGCTAAGTTGCCTTTAGCAACATTTAAGTTGTGTGACACAGGTAATGATGACAGCTATTTGTTTGCTGATATGTATCAGAACGTTAATGGTGAATATGTGGTTCGTTATGACAATGCGACTATCCAAGGTAGTAAGGCAGGTGATATGGAGAAAGTGAAGCTTGTTATGGACTTCGCTGGCGCGCCTGTTGATGCAGAAATAACTGTCAGCGATATCGTTTTGATTGTGAAATAGGCTTTAGGTTTTATAGGTTTATATAGAATTATACAGGAGCTGCTCCTATGAATAAGTAGGAGTGGCTCCCTTTCTAAATTTTAAATGACATGAAATTCTTGAAAATATTTTCCTTCCTTCTCTCGCTTATGCTGCTTTCTTGCAGCAGCAGCTCTTCTGACGGCGATGGAGAGGTGACGATATCCTGCTCTCCTACGAGCATAGATGTTCCTGCTAAGGGCGGTACTTATAAAATCATGATTGTGGCTTCTGAAGGAGGCTGGGAGGCGAGAGCATCCTTCCCTGGAGAAGGTCCTACGGCAAATGTATACCCTTGGTTTAAAGTGAGTACCAGCGGTAATAACAAAGCTATGGGTATGGTAACTGTAGATGTGGAAGAGAATAAATCGTCTGTAGCTCTTGACGGAAGTGTCGAGATTTCATTAGAGGATAAGAAGGTATCGGTGCCAGTGCATCAGGCTGGAAAACAGGTCACTCCTATTGAAGGGGGCGAAATGGTGATTCCTGAGGGGTACAAACTGGTCTGGAATGATGAGTTTAATGAAGGCTCTGAGTTGAATAGTACCGATTGGCGTCATGAGGTGCAGAAGTCGGGCTGGGTGAATAATGAACTTCAGAATTATGCGAACGGCTCTGCTGATGGTAAACGCGTAACCGAGATTGCTGATAACCGGCTTTATATCAACTGTTTCAAGGGCAGCAACGGCAAGATTTATTCGGGTCGCGTATATGCTCACGAAACCCAGGGCTGGCTTTACGGTATCTTCGAAGCTCGCATCAAATTGCCTAAAGGTAAAGGCACATGGCCTGCTTTCTGGATGATGCCTTGCAACAATGATTTCGGAGCAAATCCTTGGCCTAAATGTGGCGAGATTGATATTATGGAAGAGGTAGGCGTTAATCCTAACTATACTTCTTCTTCGCTCCATACAGAGAAGTTTAATCACGTGATGGGAACCCAGATTACCAAGGAACGTCTGACTGCGGGTGCTGAAGACGGTTTCCACGTTTATCGCCTGGAGTGGACTCCTGATTATATCAAGACCTATGTGGATGGTAAGGAACTGCTCAATTTCAACAATGACGGTAAAAATGATGTGGGTTCATGGCCTTTCAATAAACCATTCTATGTTATCCTCAACCTGGCTTGGGGCGGTGATTGGGGCGGCATGAAGGGTGTTGACGAAAGCGCCCTCCCTGTTCAGATGGAAGTGGATTACGTGAGAGTATTCCAGAAAAAATAAGGCTTGATTTTTTTTACTATATAAATAATAAGGTCTTAGGATAAGTCGTATCTGCACTTACTCCTAAGACCTTTTTCTTTTGTTCCAATTTCGCTCTTTTTATTGTCTTTTTCTGCTTTTCTTGCTTACAATTTGCTCATTTCGAATAAAAGTTATAATTTTGCAGCATAATTTCAAAAATCAGGAAAATAGAATGAAACAGAATAATAGTAATTTATTATATCATCTTGTGGCTTTTATCACCGTAGCCATCTGGGGAACCACCTTTGTATCTACCAAGTTACTGATGCTGAACGGACTTTCGCCAGCACAGATCTTTACGCTCCGTTTCAGTATCGCATACATGATGATGCTGATGGTGAATCATAAGCGGATGTTTGCTGATAGCTGGAAAGATGAGTTTAAAATGGCGATGCTGGGTATTACGGGCGGTTCACTCTATTTCCTGAGCGAGAACGAGGCGATGAATTATACTACAACAACCAATACTTCGCTCATCGTATGCTCCTGTCCGCTCTTTGCTACCTTGCTGGTACGTCTGGTTTATCGCCATTCTTCGCGTATCAACATGATACAGCTGTTGGGCTCTCTGCTTGCTTTTGTAGGTATGATTATCGTGGTGCTGAATGGCAGATTCGTGCTGCATCTGTCGCCTGTAGGTGATGCCTTGGCTTTTACGGCATGTATGAGCTGGGCTGTCTATTCGCTCCTGATGAAATCGGTGTCGGGCGATTATGGCGCAGCTTTTATTACCCGCAAGGTCTTCTTCTATGGTGTGCTTACTATCTTGCCTTATTATCTTATTATCCCTGGGTGGCCGGCATGGGATGTGTTTATGAAGCCTCAGGTGGTGGGTAATCTCTTGTTCCTGGGCTGTTTGGCATCCATGATATGTTTCCTTACCTGGAACTGGTGTATCTCTAAGTTGGGTGCCGTGAAAGCTACCAACTGGGTTTATTTCAATCCTATCACCACTATGATTTTCGCCTCTCTGGTATTAGACGAAAAGATTACTCCTTACTTCCTGGCAGGTGCCTGCTGCATTCTGGCAGGTATGTATATTGCGGATAGAATGACGAAGGCGGAATAAAAAATGACGAAGCATAGCTGTAGTTAGAACTAGCCAATGCTAAGAGCATCATGATACTCTTTACCATTTTGCTTTTCATTTTTCCATATTGATTTGTCTTTTTGTGTAATACGAATGAATAGTTGTTATTACTTATATAATATTTGTTTAGGTTTTTATTAGGCGTTCCGCCGGATTTACCGTCCGGCGGAGCGTTATGGAGATTTCTTATTCTTCGATGACTGAAATCTGCATAGAAACATCCTCTTTTGGGCGATCGCCACGCAATGTTTCGCAGTTCTGAATCTTCTCTACGATGTCAAGTCCTTCCTCCACTTCACCGAAAACGGTGTATTGATTATCGAGGAAAGGTGTTCCGCCTATTTCTGTGTAAGCCTTCTGCTGCTCTTCGGTCAACTTAGGATAGCCCTGCTCCTTGCAGCGCTTCTTGGTTTCATCCACCAGTTCATCCTGGAGTTTCATCAGCCCCTCACGGTCGCGGTTGCGGCGGAAGTTCATGATTTCTTCATGATGTTCTTTGGCAAGCTGGTTGAAGATGTTCTGTTCCATCTGCATGCCCATCTGCTTTTCCATCTGCTTCAGTTCGTTCTGCTTGTAGGTCTTTCCCCATACAATATAGAACTGGCTACCGCTGCTCTCGCGTTCTGGGTTTACCTCATCTCCCAAACGGGCTGCGCTCAAGGCACCACGCTTGTGGAAAAGTTGTGGATAAATGAACTCGGCAGGGATGGTATAGTCAGGACCACCTGTGCCCAGCATCTTGCCTTTAGGAGCGCCTTTGCTGTCTGGATCGCCGCCTTGAATCATAAAATCCTTGATGACACGATGGAAGAGAGTGCCATCGAAATATCCCTCCTTTGCCAACTTCAAGAAGTTGTCACGATGCTGGGGTGTCTCGTCGTAGAGGCGCACCTTGATGTCGCCCTCTGATGTCTTTATCAATACTTTTGCCATAATAATTTATAATCAGTATATGTCGTAATCAGTATGTTCTTTTTACCTTTTTACTTTTCGTAATACTCATTCCACTCCTTCATAGCCTCCTGCCAGTCGGTCTGTTCACCGCTGGCTACGGCTTCCTTCTGTCTTTCTGCCTCGTCGCGAGCCTTATCTCGGGCACGTTTTGCCTTCATTGCTTCGATGGTGGCGTCGTCGAGAATCTGAATGGCGCCACGCTTGATGGCTGCCTGCAACTCCTCTTCTCCGAAAGCCTTGCCAGGCTCATTGAAGTCAGAGATATTGAATTCATAATCCACGCGAAGGTCGTGGCGTATCATTTTCTGTTGTAAACGGTTGCCTGCGTTTTTGAGTCGCAGCAACTTGCCGATTTCCTTGATTTCTCCTGCTGAGTATTTGTTTCTTCCCATTAATATGATTTGATATTATTATTTTTGCGTGCAAAATTAAGCATAATCCTCGACAAAACCAAGAAAAGTTTCAAGGAATTCACAAAAGAATCCCTTTCTCCCTTTACTTTCTTGTCCTTTTTGGGCTTTTACCTTTTTACCCTTTTACCTTTTTACCCTTTTACCTTTAAATCACTTCCATGCCTTCTTCTGGTTCAGTTCTATCAGGCGGTCGAATTCAAAGTCGGCTTTGATTTTATCCAATATCCTCTTTACGATGATATTCATCACGCTTCCTTTGCTGTAGTTGGCAGAGCACATGAAGTTTACCCGTCCCTCCTTGACAAGCTGGCAGGCTGTTTTCTGTTTATCCTCGTTATCATATACCGCAATCGAGTGGCCGCCATGTTCCTTTACCATCTTCATGCAAGGCACATCGGTTTCTCCATCTCCGAAGTATATCATTCGGGGGAAAGGGATAGGGCGCTTCTCGTCGGGGATATACTGGTTCACTCTTCTGTTGTCGCTCACCTGTTTGATACCCTTGTTGATTTTGAAGAGAAATTGCGTTTTGGTAGTATAGTCTACGGCTACGGCTGGCCAATAGGCGATTCCCTCCTTGTTGTAGAGAAAGGAGCAGGCGTAGATGTTCTCAAATTCGTGGGCGATAGGTGTGCCCTCTATCATCTCCTTCAGTCCCGAGGAGTTGATGTAGTGCTTTACGTCCAGTCCGATACTGTTGCCATATTCATTCACGAGCGAAAACCATTGTTTTACGCCGCGGAACAGTTCTACATCCTTGCCGAATTTCTGAAAAGATTCCCGGGTGAGCGAGATATTGTTCTTCTTGGCTTCGTCGAGCATCAGATACATATAGGTCAAAATGCCGTTGGCATCCTTACCCTCTGCAAACTTTCTGTTTTTCTCCCAGAACTCGTCTTTTGTCTTGCCTGTAGCCTGTATGAATCCAAACTCCTGCATATTGCCCGGCGACAGTGTGCCGTCGAAATCATAAACCAGCGCTACCTGTGGTCTCTTCTTTGCCATATCTCGTTCTCCTTTCTTTTATATTTACCCTAAACTGTCTATCTCTTTTGGGGATGTTTTTTCTCCCTTAATTTGCAAATATACATAATTTTCAGCGAATTAGCAAACTATTGGGATATAAAAAAACATAATGAAACAAAAAAGGCGTACAAAACTCATTTCTGAGCATTGTACGCCTTTATTATAATATTAGTCTGTATTACTTAACTTCTTCGAAGTCAGCGTCTTGTACATCCTGAGCGCCATCATTGCCGCCCTGTGCCTGCTGACCGCCCTGAGCACCTGCCTGCTGGCCGCCCTGATACATCTGCTGAGAAGCAGCCTGCATGACGGTGTTCAAGTTGTTGATAGCTGAATCGATAGCTGCAGCATCACCAGCCTTGTGAGCATCCTTCAACTGCTGCAATGCCTGCTCGATACCTGGCTTCTTGTCTGCAGGAATCTTATCACCGTTATCCTTCAGGAAGTTCTCGGTGGTGAAGATCATGCTGTCAGCCTGGTTCATCTTGTCAATCTTCTCGCGCTCAGCCTTATCAGCAGCAGCGTTCTGCTCTGCCTCAGCCTTCATGCGGTTGATCTCGTCCTCGCTCAAGCCAGATGAAGCCTCGATGCGGATGCTCTGCTCCTTACCGGTAGCCTTATCCTTAGCTGATACGTTCAAGATACCGTTGGCATCGATATCGAAGGTAACCTCAATCTGAGGAACACCACGGCGAGCTGGAGCGATACCTGTCAGGTTGAACTGACCGATACTCTTGTTCTGAGCTGCCATTGGACGCTCACCCTGCAATACGTGGATGGTAACCTCTGTCTGGTTATCAGCTGCTGTAGAGAATACCTCGCTCTTCTTGCAAGGGATAGTTGTATTGGCATCGATGAGCTTAGTCATCACACCACCCATAGTCTCGATACCGAGAGTCAATGGAGTAACGTCGAGCAATACGATGTCACCAACACCCTCTTCCTTGTTCAGGATGGCACCCTGAATAGCTGCACCTACTGCAACAACCTCATCTGGGTTAACACCCTTAGAAGGCTCCTTGCCGAAGTAGTTCTTAACGAGTGTCTGAACGGCTGGAATACGGCTTGAACCACCAACCAGGATAACCTCGTCGATATCTGATGTAGAGAGCTTAGCGTCACGAACGGCATTCTGGCAAGGTACCAAGCAAGCCTGAATCAGGTTGTGAGCCAACTGCTCGAACTGTGCACGGGTCAAAGTCTTAACCAAGTGCTTTGGCATACCGTCAACGGCTGTGATGTATGGCAAGTTGATTTCGGTAGATGTAGAGCTTGACAACTCAATCTTAGCCTTCTCAGCTGCCTCCTTCAAACGCTGCATAGCCATAGGGTCCTTGCGGAGATCTACGCCTTCTTCAGCCTTGAAGCCATCAGCCAACCAGTTGATGATTACCTGGTCGAAGTCATCACCACCCAGGTGAGTATCACCATTGGTAGAAAGTACCTCGAATACGCCGCCACCGAACTCCAGGATAGAGATATCGAATGTACCACCACCCAAGTCAAATACGGCAATCTTCATATCCTTGTTAGCCTTGTCAACACCGTAAGCCAAAGCTGCGGCTGTAGGCTCATTTACGATACGCTGAACGTTCAAACCTGCAATCTGACCAGCCTCCTTTGTAGCCTGACGCTGTGAGTCAGAGAAGTAAGCAGGAACTGTGATTACAGCATCTGTAACCTCCTGTCCGAGATAATCCTCTGCAGTCTTCTTCATCTTCTGGAGAACCATTGCAGAAATCTCCTGTGGAGTATACTTGCGACCCTCGATTTCAACACGTGGATAACCACCCTCGTTTACTACTGTGTAAGGCATTGCCTCAGCCTCTTTCTGGCTCTGAGCGTATGTTTCACCCATGAAACGCTTGATAGAATATACTGTGTTCTTAGGGTTTGTGATGGCCTGACGCTTAGCAGGATCACCTACCTTGCGGTCACCATCCTTAACGAAACCTACTACTGATGGAGTAGTACGCTTACCTTCACTGTTAGCGATTACAACTGGTTCGCTACCTTCGAAAACGGCAACACAACTGTTTGTGGTACCCAAGTCAATTCCAATTACTTTTCCCATAATTATATCTTTTTTTATTTTTATCGTTATTAATATGTTATTTATCTCATGAACTTGCTGGCTATTGGAAGTCTGCCGAAGATATGCATCTGTCGGGAACCTCTCTATTCAGCGTTCACGCTTTCCGTCATAACAAAGCATGTGCCAAGGGATTGTAAAATTTAAAGTGGCTGACAAGGTGTCAGATAATGCTGACAAAATAAAAGGAATCAGGATATGGGAGGCGATAAAATGTCGCATTCTCCCTATCTTGATTCCTGTAATATGATTGAGAAATCTTTCTTTTCAGATAAAGCTCCTATATATAATAAGGTGTGAAACCTTATCTGGCTTTATTTCTGTTCCTTAGCAGCAAGTGCTTCGCGAACCTTAGCTTCCAGTTCATCGAGAAGTTCAGGGTTATCCTTGAGCAATGCCTTGCAGGCATCGGCACCCTGTCCGAGTTTAGAACCGCCATAGCTATACCAGCTGCCGCTCTTTTCGATGATATCGTTGGCTACAGCCAGACCGAATACCTCGCCGGCACGGCTGATGCCTTCGCCAAACATGATGTCGAACTCTGCCTTGCGGAAAGGAGGAGCCACCTTGTTCTTTACTACCTTTACGCGAACCAGATTACCTACTACCTCATCGCCGTCCTTGATGGCTGTTGCCTTGCGGATATCCAAACGCACTGATGCATAGAACTTCAGAGCATTACCACCGGTGGTTGTCTCTGGGTTACCGAACATTACACCAATCTTCTCGCGCAACTGGTTGATGAAGATGCAGGTAGTGTTGGTCTTGCTGATGGTAGAAGTGAGCTTGCGGAGAGCCTGACTCATCAATCGAGCCTGAAGACCTACCACATTGTCACCCATATCGCCTTCGATTTCCTTCTTAGGAGTCAAGGCGGCTACAGAGTCAACAACTACGATGTCTACAGCAGCAGAACTGATCAGCTGGTCTGCAATCTGCAACGCCTGCTCACCATTATCTGGTTGTGAAATCCACAAGTTATCAACATCAACGCCCAATTTAGCCGCATAGAAACGGTCGAAAGCGTGCTCTGCATCAATGAAAGCAGCGATACCGCCAGCCTTCTGAGCCTCTGCGATGGCATGGATAGCCAATGTTGTCTTACCGGAAGATTCCGGACCGTAAATTTCGATGATACGTCCCTTAGGATAACCGCCTACGCCCAGTGCATTGTCGAGAGCGATACTGCCTGTAGGGATAACTTCGATGTTCTCAACGTGCTCATCGCCGAGTTTCATGATAGAGCCCTTACCGAAGTCCTTTTCTATCTTAGCCATGGCTGCCTGAAGAGCTTTCAGCTTGCCTTCATTGGGATTCAATTTTCCCTCTTGCATTTCTTTTGCCATATCTTATTTAGTTTAAAGTTTAGTCAATTTCCAAATCGCCATCAAACACCTCGTGCCATGGCAATCCCTGCTTGTTCAACTGCTCCATGAATGGATCTGGGTCGAACTCCTCTACGTTCCATACGCCTGGTTTCTTCCAGATGCCCTTGAGGAACATCATGGCACCAATCATGGCTGGCACACCGGTGGTGTAGCTTACGCCCTGCATACCGGTTTCGTTGTAAGCCTCCTGGTGCTTGCAGTTGTTATAAACGTAGTAGGTGCGCTCCTTGCCATCCTTCTTACCGCGGATGCGGCAACCGATAGATGTTTCGCCATCATAGTTCTCGCCGAGATCCTGTGGGTTAGGCAATACGGCCTTGAGGAACTGCAGAGGAACAATCTTCACCTTGGCTGTCTTGCCAGAACCGTCTGCCAATGGAGCTTCGTATTCGATTTCGTCGATGCGGCTCATGCCGAGGTTCTGGATGCAGTCGAGGTAGGTGAGATACTGCTGACCGAAGGTCATCCAGAAACGTGCCTCCTTGATGGTAGGGTAGTTCTTCACCAGACTCTCCAACTCCTCGTGGTGCATCAGATAGCTCTCGCGAGGACCGATGTTAGGGTAGGTGAGAGGCTTGTGGATAGAGAGAGGGTCGGTTTCAATCCATTCGCCATCCTTATACCAGAGTCCCTTCTGGGTAATCTCGCGGATATTGATTTCTGGGTTGAAATTGGTTGCGAAAGCCTTGTGATGGTTACCGGCGTTGCAATCCACGATGTCGAGCACCTCAATCTCATCGAAGTGATGCTTGGCTGCATAAGCGGTGAAGATGCCTGATACACCTGGGTCGAAACCGCAGCCGAGGATAGCGCAGAGACCAGCCTGTTCGAACTTATCCTTGTATGCCCACTGCCATGAGTACTCGAAGTGAGCCTCGTCCTTAGGCTCATAGTTAGCGGTATCCATGTAGTTGCAACCGCAAGCCAGACAGGCATCCATGATAGTGAGATCCTGGTAAGGCAAAGCTAGGTTGATGACAAGCTCAGGCTTGTAGCTATTGAAGAGAGCCTTCAACTGCTCAACGTCGTCGGCATCCACCTCAGCTGTCTGAATATCCATCTTGTAGCCCTTGGCATGGATATCCTTAACCAGCTTATCGCATTTTTCCTTGCGACGGCTAGCAATCATAAACTCGGTGAAAACGTCCTGGTTCTGGACGATCTTGAAGGCAGCCACGGTAGCCACGCCACCTGCGCCAATCATAAGTACTCTACTCATTTTTTATTTTAATGTTAAGTGTTTAATGTTTACTTTATCTCATTTGCCGAAATTCCCAGGGCATTCATGAGCGAATAACCGAGAATCTCCTGTCTGAAGTTGCCGCCTGGCATGGGCTGCATGGCAAAGAGTGTGATGCGCTTGTCATCGTCATCTACTTTACGGAGTATCTCGCGGAGTCGGTCGTAAGCATCTCCATCCTCAGAATTTGGGATTACCATCACTCGCTTCACCTCCTTGGCGTTGCATACGGTGCGTGCCACATCTACGAGGAAGTCATCCTTGCCTACCATCTTCTCCTCTGTAGGATAAGAAGAGATGATGAATTCTCCGAGCTTATCATCCTTGAAAGCCTGAGCGTTCAGATCTTTCTCATAGTTGGCAGGGCGGAAGTTCTTCATCGCCATCGACTGCTTGTCGTGGATAAGCACAACCTGTGTCTCGTGCTCGCCCTCTCTCAGACCTCCGTCAAGGGCAATGCAGACTGCCCATTGTGCCATATCGGCTGGTTGGATGCGACGGTTAATCATTCGTTCGAAGTTGACTATCAGGTCGAAAGCCACTCGGTCGATATAGTCGGCGTCAGCGATGATTACATTCTCGCTCCATTTTATATTGTTTGTATCTAATGTATTCATTGGTGCAAAAATTAAGCAAACGAGCATGATGAAAGCTTGCTTTCAAATTGTCGAATGCTGATTATTTCTGCAAATTTACGAATAAATTTCGTAATTAAGGCATTTTGAAAATATAAAATAATAAAAAAGATAGAATTTTCATCATTTCTTTATTTGATGGAATACTATCTTCTGTATTTTATGTGATAATCCGGGGCTTCTTCTTTCTATTCTCCGGTCTTCTTTCTCGGCAATCCGGGTTCTTCTTCTTTCTGTTCTCCGAAGTCTTTTATGCGATAATCTTCGCCAGATAATGTCCGGCGAGAACGGCGATAAGTCCCAGCGCCAGACTTCCGAAGAGATAGAGCATCATATAGACATAATTCTCTTCCTTCATCAGTCCTGCCCCCTCGTTCATAAAGGTAGAGAAGGTAGTGAATCCTCCGCAGAATCCCGTGGTGAGCAGCAGTTTGGCAGATGGCGACATCCATCCCCCTTCCTGCCAGTTCAATCCCGAGAGGAACCCGATGATGAGGCATCCCGCCACATTCACCGCCATCGTGCCGAATGGAAAGGCAATCACCGTGCAGGATTGCACCATCTTCGAAATCCAATATCTCATGCCGCCTCCGAAGAAGCTGCCGATGCTTACTATCAATACTTCTTTCATCTTCTTATCTCCTTATCTATAATGTATAATATATAATAACTTATATGATATTTCCTTGTATATACTATCAGCCTTGTCGCTATTCTCTTTGAGTATGTTCTGCAATCCTTTACATATCATTTCTCAAAATATGTGCCAATGGCTATGATAGGGATGTTTTCCATCCATTCTTGATCTACATATCCTTTCATGGAGATACGCAAACCTTTCAAGCCTGGGTTGTCTTTGATGAATTGTGCCAGGGAACGCGCACGTACGTTTTCCTCTGCCTTCACTTCTACTGGTATAACCCTTTGGCTATCTTGAATGATGAAATCAATCTCCGAAGGAGTCTTGGTATTGCTCCAGTAATAGGGCTTTAATCCCAAGGCCAACAGTTGCTGTAGCACATACTGTTCTGTAAATGCACCTTTGAACTCAGTGAATACATTGTCGCCTATCAGCATTTGGTCTGCTGAGGCATCTGTCATGCATGCCAGGAGACCACAATCTAATAAGAACAGTTTAAAGGCATCCCTATCTTCATAAAATTTAAGCGGCATTTTAGGTTCCTTGATGCGGCTCACCTTATATACAATGCCGGCATCTACCAACCATTGTATAGCCAGTTCAAAATCCTTGGCTCTGCTACCTTTGCGCACAGCTCCATAGATGAACTTCTTGTTTTCACGTGCCAGTTGAGAAGGGAGAGAATCCAGCACCTCCCGGATCCTTGTAGATTCCGCAGCTGAAGTATGTTTGGAAATATCCCTGCGATAGGCTTCCAGAATATCACGCTGCAGGGTGCGAACCTGCTGCAAGTCTGTATTTTCGATGAATTTGCTTACCACTCCTGGCATGCCGCCCACAAAGTAATATTGCCGGAGCAGTTCCGTCATCTTGGGTTTCATGATGTCGATAAGTCCCCAGTCTTTTGAATGGAGTAATTCTATCCAATTTTCATTGCCGGTTGCATCAAGATATTCCTCGTAATCCATGGGGTACATGGTAAGCATATCTACTTTCCCTACAGGAAACGACTCTCCTTTACCCAGGGTAACCCCAAGGAGGGAACCTGCTACCATAATATGGTATTCGGGAGCTTTTTCGCAAAAGTACTTCAAACTATGGAGTCCTCTCGGAACCTCCTGTATTTCATCCATGATGATGAGAGTAGCAGCAGGTGTAATCCTTACGCCAGTAATGGCTTGGATGGTTATGAGGATTCTGTCTATGTTGTAATCAAGCTCAAAGAGCTGTTTCATTCTTGGTTCATCGTCACAGTTGATATATGCTACGTTTTTGTATTCCTTTTTTCCAAAGTGCTGCATGATCCAAGTCTTACCCACTTGTCTGGCACCTAGTAACATCAAGGGCTTTCTGTCCTTGTTTTCTTTCCATTTCAGGAGTTGCTTGTATATCTTTCTTTTCATAACTAGCTGGAATTTAAATATTTCTGTTGCAAAGATACACTTTTTCGATGATAAAAACAAGAAAAATACACACTTTTTCGATGATAATGAATGTTAAATCATACAATTTTTCGATGATAAGGTAGTAAAAAGACAGATTTATACTAGATTTTTTAGAAAAAAGTGAATGGTAAATTGTCTTAAATTCTATTGGTGGCAAAGTTATAGTTTTTCTTCGATAACACCAAATTATTTGGGCTTTATTTCGCATTTACCAGCAAATTGTTTCAATACATCTTTCATTTCCCGTTGTCCTTGAAATTACATGGCGATGTAGGAATCTCTGCGTCGGGACGTAGGAAAGATTACGTCGCCATGTAGTAAAGTCTACGTCGGGACGTAATTTTTGGGGTATCTATAAGGTATTGTATCAGATTCTTTTTAGATTTAGCGTCGAGTTTATACGCACACGGGAAAAGTTTTTTTATAAAAAAGTCTCAAAGTATCATCTTTTGGACTAAGTGATGGTATAAATAACTGATATATAATAATATACAAGAATGATACTTTTCGGATTACTTTACAAAAAGTATCATCGAAGTATCATGAATATGATAGAAGTATCATGAAATTGCCATAGAAGTATCATCAAACCATCACAAAATCGTCATAAAGCATCATGCATAATATCGAAGCCGCCGACTTGCGAGAAGTGCCCAAAAATCGTCCGATACTTTGGGCACTCGATGCCTACTATATGGGCAATGAGTGCCCGTTACTTGTTCTCTCTATGCCCGACACTTGGTCCCTGAGTGCCCACTTGATGGTCTCTTACAGACCACTTTATGTGCTTTTATTCCTAATTCTGGTTGTCAATCTTTTCTCTTATTCCTAGTTTGTATTGACATTCTTTACATTCTGAAAAAGTAGACGCTATTAATTTTATAAAACTGGAATAGTAGATATTTCTTTTTAGCCTTTTAATTTACCTCAAAGCCGAAATTTATGATACTTCTTGCAATTTTATGATACTTCGATGATACTTTTCTGTAAAATATTTCGAAAGTCTCATTTTTGTATATCGCAATGTATCAGATGTTTAGAATGTTATTTTCTCTAAATAATGATACTTTGATACTTTTCTCACAAAAAAACTTTTATGTGCAGGAAATAAATGGGGAGAAAATGCAGAAGCTGAGTGCTATTGTGACCACGATTTCTGATAAGCAGTATCAAAGCGATTAACTGCCTGGAGAAGGTTGTAGATAGGGTTGATTTAGCAGAATGAGTTGGTTCTACTGGATGACGGAGTCGGTTCGATGGGATAAAGGAGTCAACTCTATAGGTTGATGCAAGCGTCTTCGTGAGTTGAAAGACATTACTCCTCGGGTTCCAGGAGATACCTTCTCAGAAGTTGCCACTAGGCTCAGCAGGTCTGCCGAGCTTAGTCGGCAGGTCTGCTGACTGCAGTCAGCAGTTTTGCTGAGCCTAGTGGCAACACTTAATTCTTACCGATATTTCTCTCATATCATCCGGAAGAAAAGAGATTGCCTTCTCTTTCATATCTTGCGGAATACCGAATCGGGCTTCGGCGATGCTGCCGACGATGGCTCCGATGGTATCGCTATCGCCGCCATGAGATATGGCTAGGCGGATGGCATTCTCGAAGGATGAGGCTTGCGAGAGGAGATAGAAAGATAATGGCACAGCATCCATGCAGGTTTCATCGAATTTGCCTTTCGGATAATCTCGGGTATCGAAATCCTCGTAATAGCTGCGGGCGATATCCTTGAAGGCTTTCATTGCCTTATCATCAGATTCTTTAGAATTCTTATCTTTACACTCCTTAGATTCTTCTGAGAATCTGCTCTTGCGGAAATGCCAGATGGCATGAGCCACGGCTTTGGCTCCCTTGATTCCTTCGGGATGGTTATGAGTAGGAAGAGCCGTTTTCTCGGCCTCTTCCAAAACCTGCGACAGGTCATCGAATAGCCAAGCCACCGGCGATACTCGCATTGCCGAACCATTGCCCAAACTATTATATGGCTGCGGATCAAGAGAACGAATCCACCCTGCGAATCTTCCGCCATACGCTCCTTTCGGGGAAGGATAGCGGCGGCACCAATCCAGCAGGCTTTCCTGATAGCTTCGCCCGTTCAGTATCGCATCAGCTATCGCCACTGTGCAAATAGTATCATCGGTGAAGTCGCATCCTTCGCCGAACATCTCGAAATCATAATCAAACGTATTGTTGAACTCATATTTTGAGCCAGCAATATCTCCTATCATTGCTCCTAACATAAGCTGCTAATAATCTATAACTTTACTCTATCACCTCCCAGAAACTCTCCGGCAAACTGATGTTCTTCATCTCCTTTGCCTTCTTGAACAATGGGGCGATGTCTTCGGCTTCGAAACCGGCGATGCCGCAACCTATTGGGGTCACCAGGAAATGTAGCTCGGGATGCTGATGGGCAAAGATAATGAATTCCTCTACGTATGGACGGATGGTTTCTACGCCGCCCTGCATCGTAGGGATGGCGTAACTCTGACCTTGCAAGCCTACACCCTTGCCCATGACGGCACCGAAATGCAGGCGGGCAATGCGGGCAGCACCACCACCATGCATGCCAGCCAGATTGCTGCCAAACACAAAAATCTCGTTCTCTTTTAATGAATCAATCCAGCGAGGAGTGATTCTTCCCTTCTTCTTATCTTCCATATTACTATTATTTAATGTGTTATTTTCTTCAGCCGCTTCCTCATAGCATATTCTCGAAGCAATCATGCTCGGCATCCTTAAAACCCTGCAGAATCTCATCATCCGATAAACTTTCTAAATTCTTTTCTTTCTTCATATCGATATATCTTTTTGATATCCGCAATTCGATTGCAAATATATACTTTTTCTTTGAGAAACCGGAGGAATAGCTCCCTTTTTTCTCTTCTCTATGATATTAAAAGAGAAAAGAGGAGGAAAAATTAAGCTGGTATCGGAAAAAAAAGTATTCCGCCTTTTTACTTTTCCCATTTTGAATGGTCATATTATTGTAACGTTCATGAAAATAAACGAATATGAGTATAAATGACAATGGCATAGTGGATACGCTGAAGGAATGCCCGGAGAACGGATTCAGAATGCTGATGATGAAGTATCAGGAACCGGTTTACTGGCACATACGCCGATTGGTGGTTTCGCATGATGATGCACAGGATGCCTCGCAGGAAACCTTCGTGAGAATCTATCGCTCGTTCGGCAACTATCGGGGCGATTGCTCTCTGAGAAGCTGGATTTATCGCATAGCCACGAATGAGGCTCTTAGGATTATCAGCAAACGGAGACAGGAAGTTGTTTCCATAGAATCGGAAACCACAGGTGTCAACCTGATTCAAGGTGATGATTATATCGACTTCGATGATAAGGTGGCAGTAAAACTGCAGAAAGCGATTCTCTCGCTTCCGCCTAAGCAGCAGCTGGCATTCAATATGAGATATTACGATGAACTCGGGTTCGACGAAATAGCGAAGGTCGCTGATTCCACGCCAGCCAGTATCAAGGCAAGCTATCATGTTGCCAAGGAGAAAATTATCAAGTACATGAATTCGAACGATTAAGTGAGAGTTCTGTGGGTTTTTAAATGGTTATTCAAAATGGAAAAGAATATGGATACAAATTTTGATTTCAACAAAACCGGGAAGTTTGACTTCGGTAAGGTGGGTAAGCGAATGCCTTATTCTACGCCAGAAGGATTCTTCAAGGAGATGGAAGCCAATATCCTGGAGCAGGTGAAGAACGACAAACCGAAACCTGTCAGGATACAGCCGAAGAAACGACCTCTGATGAAGGTGATATGGGCGACTGCAATGGCAGTGGCAGCATCGGTGGCAGTACTTCTGGTACTCAACATCGATTTCTCAGCCTCTTCTTCCCAGCCTTCACAGGTGAATAACGGGATACAGGAGGTAGATCAGGCTTTCGCTCAGCTATCTTCTGCCGATCAGGCTTATCTTCTCTCTGTATATCAGGAGGATGTGTTCCTCAACAATTAAACGGATTCAATAATAATTTAAAATGATAGAGTTATGAAACGAATTTTGGGTATTTTAATGATGGTCATCGCCATGATGACGGTTACTACAAGTGTATGTGCACAGGCGCCTAACCAGAAGCAGCGCCTCAGTCGTGAACAGTTGGCTGAAAAGCAGGCTCAGTACATCTCTCGTAATTTGGGGCTTGATGAAAAGACCAACGCTAAGTTTATCGAGACCTATACTGATTGTCAGAAAGAGGTATGGGCTTTAGGTCCTCGCCCTCATCACAAGAAGGGCGAAATGAAAACGGATGCTCAGACCGAACAGGAAATCAAGCAGCGTTTCGAGATGAGCGAGAAGATTCTCAACATCCGTCAGAAATACTACAAGAAGTATTCACAGTTCCTGAGCCAGCAGCAGATTCAGCGTGTTTACGAACTGGAGCGACAGATGATGAAGCGCTTTGCCCAGAAAGGTCCGCGCAAGGGAATGGGTAAGGATGGAAGACCAGGTCCGAGAAGAATGCATGGACCTGCACAGCAGAAGTAAAAAACGGCAGAAATGTTTAGCGTAATAATATATTAGTCCTCTTATCAAGGAAAAAAGATTACTTTCTATATTCAAATATATGCGAACGACGATTGGTGCAAGAGCGCGCGCCAATCGTCGTTTCTTTCTCATGTAATTATTTCTATCATCTTTTCATAAGAGATTTTTCCTGCTTGTTCTCCCAAGCCAGAATCAGACCGATGACGCCGGCATAGCTCTTTCTGCCGCCTTCTACATGGTTGCCTCTCAGATAGAGTTCGAAGAAGAAATCCTGGGCGGCATCCAGTGCCTTGCATCTTTTGCCCTGCCAGTATTGGCGGTCGCTTTTCAGCAGTCTGATTATCTCTGGCCGGATATGTTTCAGATATTTCTCACCTTCCTTTTCGCCGAGAATATCGAATACATTATATAATACATGGGGCAGAATGTGGTAATATCCGCTGAATTTCACAGCCTTATCCTGTGATGCCGTACAGACGAGATAACTGTAGAAATTTGCCTCTCCTTCGTTGGCAATACCCAGGAAATGAGCAAATTCATGGGCATAGGTAGCCGGATAATCGTGTGCAAGAATATCGCCGTTCAGCGTAAATTCGCAGAAGAATGGTCCCATGCTGCCGGTTACACCCGACATCGAACTGAGGGGCGTGAACACCATCGTCTTGGCATGCGGATGCTGGTTGAAAGGCGGATTTATGCCCTCCCGATAGCCTATCTTGTTATATTCCTTCAGAACCGCATCCCGCACCCGATTCTTCAGTTTATCATCCACAATACAATTGAATTTTTCACTCTTCCCTCTCCGTTCTTCACTCAAAAGGTTGAGGCTGTCGGCATACTGGTAGGCAAATTTCCGGAACTTCTCTTCCGAAACCTCAGCAGGCTGCATGCCTACTCTATAATAGATAACGGGTTGCGAATAGTTCAGTCCCCAAGCAGCATAAAACCATACATATACCCACAGCAGATATTCAATTACCCTTCCGAAAACCGCCTTTTTCTTCGGATAGCCGCCGCTCTTGGCAGCAAGAAAGATAAACCGACGGGCGAGTTTCTTCCGTAATCCCATCTCGTAGATAGGATAGAGGACGACCCAGGCGATGCTGAGAGCTATGAAAATATCACCTACGGCAAAGGGGAAAATGCCTGAGATGGGCGAAAGAAGGCTGCCGATAACGGGATAAACACGGTAGGTGTAGATAACTCCCCAGAGAGGAATCATCTTGGTAAGGGTGACGAGTATGAGCAACAGCAGCAGTACCCAGTGGCGCCACTTCATTCTGTCGAGTCGTAAAGTATGTAATATCTTCATCTTGTTTCTTGTTTTTTATCTTGCATGGCTCTTGAACAGAGCTGTTTTTTTGCACTTTTTGCCCCTGATGTGCAGAGATGGTGCAAAAATACAAAAGTTTTCTGAAATATTGACATCAGAAGTCTGTTTTTTTAGTAATTTTGCCATATTAAAAGTTGAACATAATAAATAGAGGAGGAGTTATCATGAAACAGACATTGGAATCATTCGAGGCTATGAACCTTGAATATGAGAACCTCTATAATGAGGACGATGAACGTAGAGAATATAATTCTGTCTGGTACAGCTAGTTACAATGTATTATAAAAAGGCTGTAACAGGTGAATTAAATTAGTGTTACATATAAAAAAGATCGTTAGGATAATAAAAGACTATGCCATAGTTACTAAAGAAATGATGTAACATAGGCATAGTCTTTTTTTATGTCCTTTCCTTGCTGGCTGTTCTTTCCTGCATTTCTATTTTTCGAAGTGCTGGTAATCTTTGCTGTGTTTCCAGTCACCTCCCCATCTGAATCCCTTCGCCTTGAAGAGCCGGTAGCAGAGGTCGCCTTTTTTTATCATATAAGCATGGTTCTTGCTGCGGTCCAGATAGGGACGGGCGGTGGCAGGCTCCACCACTTCCTTGCCGTTCTTCAGTCGTTTGTGGTAAGGATTGTAGAGGGTGTTGATGTCTACGGCCAGTCCCCTTCCGTGCTTCGATACCGTATGGGTATGTGAGATGAAGCGGAAGTTGAAGCTGGAGGAGTTGTTGGCTCTCATCGCCCTTTCATCGTCGGCATCCCAGTAGTCAATGAGTCTCATCCGTTCTATCGGATATTTTGCCTCGTAGAGCTTTTTCAGAATATCGAGCACATCTGTGGCTATCGCCCTGTTCACCACCATCTCTCCTACGATGTTTCTGCCGTCCTTGTCTACGTGCAGGCATCTTATGTATCTCAGTTCGCTTCTTGCCACGGTACAGTTCTTCTTGTATGTCTTGCCCTGCATCAGGCGGAAGATATCATCAGGAATAGTGGAGATGGAGAAGAAATGCTTCTCGCCCAATTTTCTGATGGTTTGAGAACTGACGTTTTCTCCAGGCTGCTGTGCCTTGGATGGGAGGCAGAAAAGTCCGGAAATAAACAGGCATATCATCAATATATTTTTTGCTTTCATCACGTTTCTCCTTATTTTGCTACGGGTATATAATGCGAATCCTTGATTTCACCTATCACGATGATGCTGTGCAGACTTCCTATGCAGTCGATGTTTCCCAGGGTGTTGAGCATGAAGTCCTGATAGGCTTTCATATCCCGGGCATATACCTTGATCTGGAAGTCATAATCGCCGGTGGTGTTGTAGCATTCCGTTATCTGGTCGATGGTCTGCACGGTATCCATGAATTGCTGAATCAGGTCATGGGTATGCTGCTTGAGCCGGATATTGCAGAGCACGATTACGTTGTGCCCCAACTTGTGATGGTCTACGATGGCTCCATATCGCTGGATGTATCCCTCGCGTTCCAGCCGCTTCTGCCGCTCGAAGGTGGGAGAAGGGGAGAGGTGTACTCTTGCAGCAAGCTCCTTGACGGTGAGTCGGGAATTCTGCTGCAGTAACTTCAGTATTCTGATGTCTGTTTCATCAAGTTTTTCTTCTGTTGTCATTGTTCCTTTATTTCTGTTTTTACTGATTCTTACAGAATAATATTCTGCTGATTTGCTTAATTCGCTGCAAAGATAGTATATTTTTCTGAATTACGGAGAATATTTGGCAAATAAAATTCTTCTTCTTACCTTTGCACCCGCAATTCCGGATGCAAAGCGTCATTCATCGGTAATGACAGGATAAAGAGTCATTCACATCAAATAATAATAAGGAGATAAAAATATGAGCAACGTAAGAAATATACATTTTGAGGCAGTGGGCAGCTATTTGCGCCCTGCAGAGTTGAAGGAAGCAAGAGCTAAGTTTGCTGATGGCAAGATTTCTGCCATCGACCTTCGCGCCGTAGAAGACCGGCTGATTACTGAGGTTATCAGTCAGCAGAAGGCGCATCGCCTGCCTTATATCACCGATGGCGAGTTCCGCCGCAGCTATTGGCATCTCGACTTTATGTGGGGATTCAATGGCGTTGAGCATATCGAACTGGAGCATGGCTACCAGTTTCATGGCGAGGAGACAACCAGGGGTTCTATCCAACTGACCGGCAAGATTACCGGCGAGAATCATCCTTTTATCAGGGATTTCCTGTTTGTAAAGCAGTTTGAGGAGTTGGATGCCAATGGCGAATATATCTTCGAGGCAAAGCAGACGGTTCCTGCTCCGGCTCAGTTCCTTGCCGAACTGTTCCGTGGCAAGAATGCCGAGAATACCCGCAAGTTCTATCCTAACACCACCCAACTGATTGAGGATATTGCCCAGGCTTACCGCACCTTCTTCCAGGAGATTTATGCAGCCGGTTGCCGTACCGTCCAGCTGGATGACTGCACCTGGGGAATGATTGTGGATAGCGATTACTGGAAGGCTAAGGTGGGCACAGGGTTCACCCTAGAGCAGGAAGCCCTGCAATATCTGAAGGTGAACAATCTTGCCATCGAGGGCAAACCTGAGGGGTTGACCATCAACACCCACGTATGCCGTGGCAATTATCATTCCTGCTATGCCACCAAGGGCGCCTACGATGCTGTAGCTCCTTATCTCTTCGCTTATGAGGAGGTAGATACCTTCTATCTGGAGTATGACGATGAGCGTTCGGGTGGTTTCGAGCCGTTGAAGTATGTGGCTGATGGCAAGAAGGTGGTTCTGGGTCTGGTAACCTCCAAATCTCCGGTGTTGGAAGATAAGGCTACGGTCATCGCCAGAATCCACGAAGCTGCCAAGTATATTCCTCTCAATCGCTTAAGCCTCAGCCCTCAATGCGGTTTTGCCTCTTGCGAGATTGGCAATAAACTGACCGATGCTGAGCAGTGGGCAAAGATAGATCTGGTGAGAGAGATTTCTGAAGAAGTTTGGGGATAATGATATATTCAAGGAGAAGATGTGTTGTCTGTCATGGCTGCACATCTTCTCTTTTTTTATTTACTTTTTATCAAAAATGTTTGGTGTTTTCATGAATTACTAGTAACTTTGCACCCCGAAAATTACAAACATCATTCATTAAGATTATCAGGAAAAATGGAATATATGTCTCAAGAAGGCTACGATGAGCTCGTGGCTGAACTTCAACACATGGTTAACGTAGAGTTGCCAGCCGTTCGTGATGCGATTGCTGAGGCTCGCGACAAGGGTGACCTTAGTGAGAATTTCGAGTATCATGCCGCCAAGCGTGAGCAGGGTAAGCTTTTGAGCCGCATCAGCTTCAAACAGAAGGTCTTGGAGAATGCCCGTGTCATCGACAAGTCTCGATTGAAGAGCGATACCGTTGGCTTGTTGAGCAAGATTAAGATTACCAATCTCGCCAACAAGTGCAGCATGAATTATACCATAGTAAATCCTCACGAGGCTGATTTGCATAGTGGCAAGATTTCCATCAAGTCGCCTATCGCCAAGGCCCTTCTGGGTAAGAAGGCAGGTGAAGAGGTAATGGTAAAGGTACCAGCCGGCTTGCTCAAATTCCGCCTGGATAGCGTGGAGCTATAATGTATTCTTTAAAAGGAAAACTCCCGATAATTTGAAACTGACCAAACTATCGGGAGTTTCTCTTTTTATTCTAATATTTCTCCAGAATCTTATTCAGTAAGAAGGTGGCATTCTGGTTTCTTGCCACACCCTTCTGTATCTTATAAGTATAGGTAACATCCGTGCCCAAATCTATCTCGAAACAATAATTGTGGAATTTTCCTGATGCATCATTCTCCATCTTGGAGAGCTCCAGATCGTGGGTAGCGATGATGCCGCTCACCGGCTGCTTGGCAATGGCTTCGAGGAACTTTCTCGAACCATTCAGCTTATCCAATGAATTCGTTCCCTTCAGAATCTCATCCAGAATAATCAGCGTTCGGAGTGGCTCCTTATTGTCTTCTCCACTTTTCTTGCGGCACTTTCCCTCAGCACTTTCCCTGCAGAACTTCAGTAGCTCCTCCAGTCTTATCAGCTCAGCATTAAAGTAAGAGATGCCATGCGTCAAATCATCGGTGGTTCTCATACTCGAGAACAATCTGAAACGTGAAATCTTCAGTTGATCTGCAAACACTGGCATACCCGCCATTGCCAGGATATAGTTCACGCCCAGCGAACGCAGGAAGGTACTCTTTCCTGCCATATTGGCTCCGGTGATGATATAATAGTTGTCATCCTTGATGGTGAAATCGTTCTTCACCGCCTTGGCACCCAGGAAAGGATGATAGAGATTCTTACCCTCGAACACGATTTCCGGACTTCCGATTCCTGCATTTTCTGAAACAACGCTTTCGATATCTGCTTCCGGACTTCCCGAAACAAATTCCGCCTCTTCCGCCTCTGGATGATTATATCTGAAATCCGCCATCGAAACCATCGCATCCATCTCACTGATGATATGCATCCATTCCTCCATTTTCACCATATAGGTATTCTTCCATTTCAGGAAACTGCGAACCAGGAAGAAATCGCTCAGCATGAAGGCATCGGTGAAGAAAAGACCCAGGAAGTTGCCTCTTCTGTCATACCCCTTCAATATCTTTTCCAGTTGGGCAAAGGAAGGCAGGGCATCTGCCAGGGATTTCTGCATCTCCTTGCCTGATTCGCTATGGAAATTGCGCCTGTTGATAAGCTGGAGTATCTGGGCATAGGCGATGAGCTGATGGCGAAGCTTGCCGCCGTTGCTGTCTATCTTATCAAGTGTCTGCTTGCAGACGAAGAACACCACCATGTATTGAGCCAACACCCACCACAAGGCGAAATCCACCGAAACCATATCGCATATCGATAAAATCACGGAACCGATGACTCCGATAATCAGCAGCCATCCGATGACGAGCGAAACCGGAGACCCAAACCATGCCGGCACCTCCATCTTCGAAACCTTCTGCATCGCATCCATCACCGCAGCAGAATCAATCTTCTTCGTCTTGCCATTCACCATTTTGCCATCCGCAGTTTGGCTTCTGTTCTTTTCGCCAAGTGCCAGGAATTCCATTCGCCAGTTTTCGCCTTCTCCCGCCAATTCCTTCTGCAAATCCCTTCTTCTTTTGATATCCTCCATGCCCAAAGGTGTTTCCCGGATAAGATTCCTGGCGAGCGCCTCTGAACCGCCCGATGTGATGGTTCGGCAGATGCGGTTGAAAAGCGAACTCTTGCCGAAAACATCGAGGTCGAAGGAATAAGGATGCTGCGGATTCTGATAGGAATCGCCCGTTTCGAAAGGCGAGAAATCGCCCTCCAAAGCCTTGATTTCATCCTGATAAACCTTGAGCAATGCCGAAAGATGCTCTATCTTCTCCTTGTTCTTGTCGTCAAGTCGTCTGATTCCCAGATAGGCAATCAGGCACAACGCCGCCCCCATCAGATAGTTCTGCGTATCCCCATCCAATGCGAAATAGCAGATCAGGAAGGCGAGAATGCCGCCAAAAGCCAGCAGCTCGCCCGTTATAAATCCCGTATTCTTACGCTTCAGGGCAGCCACCTCAGCAGCGTATCGGCTTACATATTGTTGATAATTCTCCTTGATATTCATACTTTTTCTTTATTATGAATTTTTTGATGTGCAAAATTAGGGATAAAATCTAGATTTCCAAAATAAATTCTCTCATTTTAAGTCTTTTATACTTATATTCATGATAGGAATCTGTCTTTTATAAACCCTTGGCAGTAAAAAGTGCTATGAAAATTTGGAGGTTACACAAAAACATCGTATTTTTGCATTAAAATAGTTTGAATAATGAGCAAGTATAAATTTAATATAGACAATTATCATGCTATAGGGCATGCTGATATCGAAATAGAGGGTATCACAGTTATCGTGGGTAGCAATGGCTGTGGAAAAAGCACTATGTCCCGTTGGTTGTATTATATCGTCAATACATTGTCAGTGTTAGACAGTTTCTTTTTCTCTGATTTCAGAGATGTGATTATCAAATCATTAGAGAAATATTCTAATGCGCTGGATGATATCTCAAATTATCTGGATGATGATAAAAAACGATTTTTTGACAATACCTTATCATTAATGACAATGGTAACATTGAGTAATGGTGGTGTGGAGAAGCTCGATTTTTATTATAAAAGAGCGATTGGTTCACTTGATGACATGCTGGTTAACTTTCTTCAGAAAGAGCAGAATCCTCAGCAGATGCGTCGAGTGCTTAATCTTTTTGGGATTACTGAACAAAATCATGTTCATGAGGATATAGAACGAAATTCCATTCAGTTGTTTTCTGAATATCTTCAGAAATATGAAAACAACAAAAAAAATCGTCCCATCAGTTACTTGAAAGAGAAAATCGCTTCTGTATATCGGGAAAAGGATGGCTTCCCTGCCAGCATAAGCTTTAAGGAAGATGAAGTGGAATTGCTTGTTGATAGACTTGGAAAGATATATAGTTTAAATAATGCCATATATATAGGAACACCAGCAGCTATTTCTCTTCGTCAATCAGATAGGGTTCTGATGACTTCCTTGGCGCATAAAGTGGTTCACGTAAATGAAAAAGGAAGTGAGATTACCGGCAAACAGGAATTACTTCATTCTATTAATAAAATGATAGATGGTTCTATTGTAGAAAAGGAAAATTTCGATGCTGTTGATTTAGTTTATCACAGCAACAATGGTAAGGATATTAGAATTGAAGATATAGCATCGGGATTCAAACCGCTGGTTTATATGCTTCGTCTGATAGAAAACGGGTGGCTGACAGAAAACACTTTGTTGGAGATTGATGAGCCTGAAACAAATCTTCATCCACAATGGGTGGTTGAGTTGGCGCATCTTCTTGTTCGCATCAACAAAACATTTGGAACCAAGATACTCATCACGAGTCACAATCCCGATATGGTATCGGCTATCAGGTATATCTCTGAAAAAGAGGGCTTGTTGAATACTACTCGCTTTTATCTGGCAGAGCAAAGTGAAGGTACAGATTCGTTCTACTATAAGAATTTGGGTTGTGACATCGAACCTGTATTTGAATCATTCAATAAATCTTTTGATACTCTTCTGAAATACGTAGAGAACTATGGCGAAATTTAAGATTGGCAATTATCAGGGAATCAAGATTGATTGTTGGACAGCAAAAGATTTAGTCGGCTTGCATCATTTGATGAAGCAGGAGGGATGCCCAAATTCAGAAAATCTTTTCTCTGACACAGATAAGGCAATAGAACTTGATGATGTTCAGAGACGAATTTCTCAAAAACATCATGCTGATAAGAAATCTTCTGCAGATATGCTATTGCATGTGAATGATAAGAGATTACTTTTGGCCGATGCAAAATTCCGACTAAGCAATACCAGGAATTTGGATTCAAAGTAGATAGCAAAAAAGGTTAGTGAATCAAAGGCAATGGTTACTTCTAACTATTCTTTTGATAACAGTTTCTATGTTTTGCTGACAAAGAAAGCTACAACTCCTTCCAATTTAAATAGGCTTAGAAGAAATGTAGGAAATAATCCAAATTATCAATTTATGGATGCCGTTGAATTTCATAAACTGTTCGAGGATTAGTGTTTGAACTCCGTTCCTGATGTCTTGAAAACTCAGAAACGGAGTTTTTTATAACTTTTTTCTGTCTTTTTTTCTAGTATTATGAATTTTTCTCCATCCATTTATTATAGGAAATATTCTCCTCTTTACACTTATCCTTTGCTTCCGCCTGATTCTTCGGATATCCGATGATGAGGGTGTTGAGCGGAATCATCGTCTTGGGCAGATGCAGCAGTTGCTGTATTCCCTCGTATCGTTCTTTCAGAGGATAGAGGGCTGTCCATACACCGCCGAGTCCCAGGCCGTGAGCCATCAGCAGAATGTTCTTCGTGGCTGCCGAACAGTCTTGAATCCAGAACTTCTGCTCTGTGCCTTCCAGCGTCTTGTCCAGGCATCCGCAAACCACGATGGCGAGCGGTGTCATGTCTGTATAGCTTCTCACCGATGTACGGCTCATGATATTTTCAAAAATCTGATTCTTTTCCATCATTGTTTTTCTGTGTGAGTCTTATTTTTTAGGCGAATCATAGCATTCCATAAGCCAGTCGAGCACATATTCTTGCTTGATTCCATCATGAAACTGGACGGGGTCGTTGTCCAGGGTGAGCAAATATTTTGGAAAATTGTCGGAGATGGACTTCAGGGGTGCCAATTCTCTCTGCATCGTGGTCTCATCCCTTACGCTGAGCGATACCTGATAGTATGCCTTGTGTTCACCAATGATTACCACGAAGTCTATTTCTGCATCACCGGCTTTGCCTACATAGATTTCTCCGCCTCGTCGTGCTAGTTCCAGATACACGATGTTCTCCAGTACGTGCCCCAAGTCGCCACCTTTGGTGCCATTGATGACTTGGCGCAGACCTATGTCGGCAAGATAAAGCTTCTGTCCAGTCTTCAATAGCTGCTTACCCTTGGCATCATATCTCTGCACAGGGTAGAAGATATAGCTGTCGGTGAGGGCAGAGACGTAGTTTTCTATCGTATGAGATGTAGTCTTTCTTCCCAGTGAGGTCATGGTATCGCTGATGCGCTTGATTACGGATATGTTGCCTATATTGTCAGCAAGGAATCTTACCACACTTTGCAACATCATCACATCGGTTATCTTCTTGCGGCTCACCACGTCTTTCAGTACGATGGTGTTGTAGAGACCTGACAGGTATTCACGCACCATCTCTCGGTCTTGGCTGATTTGGGGAATGTATGGGAAGGAACCCAGTTCGATGTATTGGCGATAGGCGAGCTCTCGGGAAGTATGGGCAGGCTGCGTCTGCATGAATTCTCGGAAGGAGAAAGGGAAGAGCTTGATTTCGATGTATCTTCCGGTGAGCAGGGTGGCTATTTCGCCAGAGAGCAGGTAGGCATTGCTGCCAGTAACGTAAATGTCTACGTTGTCTAGCAGGAACAGGCTGTCTATCACTTTCTGGAAATTTTCCACCATCTGTATCTCGTCAAAGAAGAGATAGTTCATCTTGTCTGGGCACAGGTTCTGCTTTACGTGCGCGTACAAAATTTTATAGTCGAGGAACGGTTCGTTGTCGAGATCCTCGAAGTTGAGGTCCTGTACTTGTTCTTCGGATACTCCGTCCGAGAGAAGTTTCTCCCTAAACATCCTCAGCAGCGATGACTTGCCACAGCGTCGTATGCCTGTTACTACCTTGATGGCCTTCTTGTCTCTCCATTTCTCCAGGAGATTCATGTATTCTTTGCGCTCTATCATATTCTCTTTATGTTCTATTTATTCACTTTGCTATTCATTTTGCATTCTATCTTGATTGCTAAAAATGAAATGCGCTGCAAATATACGAAACTTTTTCAAGAAATTTGCAGTGTATTGCAAATTTCTTGTGTTTCTGAGTAAAATTTGCAGTGCATTGCAAATTTTCTTTCTGTAAAACTGATAACACATTCTGTAATCTGTATATCCGAGAATCTGTATTTATTTAGTTTTATTGCCCGATACATCCTATAGCTTTTATTGCCCGATACATCCTATAGTATGCGTATATATAAGCCGATGTAGTGGTTATCATACTGATGAAATTCATGCTGGTGATGGCTGCCTGCTGGGTGTTACCTGCCAGATAAAACACTGCAACAGGGAGTATATTTGAGCATATCAGCCATACCATGAAAACCAGGATAAGGGCTATGCCCAGTTTGCGCATGTTGCCCCTGTGCTTGCTGCACAGATGACAGCCGGCTACCAGGGAGGCGATGACGGAAATCAGGCCCATCCTGCTTTCTGTCCAGGTGAGTATGGAAGCCATTTGGGTAATCTGTCCGTTCTGCATCATCTTTACGAGATGAAGATTGAAGCATTGACCCAGGATGAATGAGAGCACATAGTAAAGTACCATCAACTCGCTGCAGCGTCGTAGCAATTTTACGCCTGCCGGTAGCGTGTAGCGGAATATTCCCCATAAAGCTAGAGGGGCGAGCTGCAAGACCAGTTGCTTGATGGTAACCAGGATGGGACTTATTGGAATCAGGATGGGACTTGTTCTGAAGAATAAGCCCGCTTGTCTGCAAACAGAAAATGCCAGCGAAAACAATGCGAAAATGCAATATGCATACATGGCATATTGTGCAATGCGATTTATATCTATAGAATAACTTTTTCTTTCCATAATTCTACGTTTGATGATTTTATAAACAGCTTATCTTGCATAAAGCCATTGCAAAGATACGAAGTTTTTGGGAAATTCTAGCAAAATAGGTGGAAAATGTTTGGCTATTATGATATATACTTGTTAAAAGAATGGCGGAGAGACCGATAAAAACTCTTAAAAATCATAACGTATCTTCTTGAATACCAGTATTTGTTGTTATCTTTGCACGGTATATACTAATAACGCTACGTGGATAAATACTAATAGTGTTACATGGGTATATACTAATAGGAATATAAGTTTAATCATGAATCATATGAAGAAGATTTTCTTAGGATTGGCAGCAGCACTGATGTTGACTGCCTGCAATGAGAGCAGACAGCCGGAGGCAACAACCAGCGTTGACTCTGCAAGTGTGGTAACCGATTTGATGATGAGTCGCAGAAGTATCCGTGCTTACAAGGATTCCGTCATCAGCCGCGATACCCTGAACGAGATTCTGAAATGCGGCATCCATGCGCCAAACGGGCAGAACCTGCAGTCGTACGAAATCAGAGTGATAGATTCTCCTGCCCTCATCGATTCGATCACCCAAGCCGTGGTAAAGGATAATCCGAAGATAGCAGAACGCAAAGGCTTCAAGAACATCTTCGTGAATGCTCCATGCGTGGTTTGCATCGCCTACGATACTACTTATGATATGGCGCAGATTGATTGCGGTTTGCTTGGCGAGAACATCATTCTTGCAGCATGGTCAAGGGGCATCGGTTCCTGCTGCCTGGGCAGTTCTGCCCGTTGGATACTGGATTCTCCGTCGGCCAAGCCTTACCTCGACCGCATGGCATTCTCTAAGAATTATAAGCTGCTCTACTGCATCGCCCTGGGTTATCCTGACGAATCGCCGGAGGCAAAGCCAAGACGCCAGGACATGATAAAGTTCATGGATTAAGATAAATGAAGGTTGATGTCCTGTTTCAGGACATCAACGTTTCCCTCCATAACCCAACAAAAAAAGCATGGCGCAAATCACTGCGCCATGCTCCAATAAAAGAAAGCCTTATAGTCAAAATAGAAATTAGCGATTCTAATTCTTATTCCGGTACTAATCTTTTTCTAGTACTTTGCATTCTGAGGGTCAAAGTTGGTCCAACCGCTCATCCAGTTGTTGCTGCCATCGAAGGCTCCGATGTAGGTTACGGTGTCGAAACCTGTCCAGCCGGCGAAACTTGCGGCACCAAGCAACGGACTGCCGGCGATAGGAGTATAACCGTCTGCGCCAACCAATGAAACCCAACTGTCAAAATACTTGTTGCTTGGCTCTGAGAAGAAGAAGGTATTGCTGTATGACTTCTGATTCTTGTCGAGATCCTTCTTGTTGGCAGCATCATAGAGGTAATCCTCATACTTCTTGTTGGCATCAGTACCAACGGCATCCATACCTGCGAAATATACATTCTGAAGCTTGAATTTGCCTTCCTTGGCATTCTTCACGGTTTCACCCTTCTCACCATCAACAATCAAACCGATAGGCCAGCCTAAGGCTACTGAGTTGATGCAGTTTAGGTTAGAAGAACGGCGAATCTGCATGGCTGACTGGAACTTGCCGAGAGCTGAACCGTTGTTTGGATTGTATGCTCCGGCAGTAATATAATCTGTGGTGTTCTGGAACTTATCATCCAATACCTTAGGACCTACAAAGGTGATGTTAGAGAAGGTTGCCTTGGTACGAGGATCTACGGTAGCACCATCGGCGCAGTTGTCGCTCTCGAAACCGTTGCTCTGAGAGGTGTCGGCTATCTTGCTGTCGCGCAGAGAAAGACCATACTGCACCTTTCCTGAGAAACCGTTATCTGTATCGAAATCATCATCCCAGCCCTTGTAGGCTACGAGATACTTGCAGTTTACTGTACCGCCAAACCACTCGAAGGAATCATCATTGGAATAAGATACCTGAACGTGGTCAATCTCTGTGCCTGAACCTACAGAACCGAGAGTCAAACCATTAATCTCCTTATCCTTCTGGAATGGATAACCGGCAAACTCGATGCGTACATAGCTCAAGGCTCCTGAGTTGTCAGCATCATCTGCGCCACCATGCTTGGTACGAGGACCACCCTCTATCTGCTGCTCAGTCTGGTTGTTCTTAGCCTTGCCGCAGAGAATGATGCCACCCCAGTCGCCAGGCTTTCTGCTGCCGGCAGCCTCTTCAGATGTAAAGACGATAGGCTCTGTGGCTGTACCCTTGGCGATGAGCTTGCCGCCACGCTCTGCGATGAGTGCCGCCTTGGTTTGCTTGTCGCCCTTGATAATCGTTCCCGGTTCGATGGTAAGCTCAGCACCATCTGCAATATATACCCATCCCTTGAGGAGATAAGTGCCTTTCTTCAAAGTCTGCTTGCCTGTGAAAACGAATTCCTGGTCGCCGTTGCCAATCTGTGTTCCGTTGGCGTTTTCCTTGTCATCTGTTCCGAAGAGGATGTGGTCGCAAGCCTTCAAGCCGCCATTGGTTGTCCACTTGTAAACTACTTCTGATCCAGGATTTGGAGAAGGAGTTGGATCGTCATTGTCACTGCTGCAGCTGCTCAACATGGCAGATGCTGCGAGGATGCCCATGCATCCTAAAAAATACATCTTGTTCATCATTGTTTCCTGTTTTATTAAACAAACATCTATTATTATCTTTCTTGAAATTCTACGGATAGTCTCTAAAATTTATAGATTGCCTGCAAACCGATGTTTCTACCCGGCTTGTAGCATCTTGCTATTTCTTCTACTTCCTTCTTGCTTCCGTCGCTATACGTTACATCAGCAAACTGCTTGTAATATATCTTTTCAGCAAGAAGATCTCTTACGTTGAGCTTCAGTTCCAGATGCTCGCCGAATTTCTTAGCCAGCGAGAAATCGATGGTGTTGCGAGGCATCTCGTAGCTGTGAGGCACTCGGGAATTGGAGTCATCGCCTGTGCTCCCCTCGCTTCTGCCCACACCGATGATTCGCTTGCCTATGCGGTTGTAGAGCAGGGCGATATCCATCTTTAATGGCGCATTCTTATAGAAGATGCCGGTGTTGATAAGGTATGGCGACTGACCCTGCATCGGTCTGTCTTCTTCCTTCGCTCCCTTCTCAAACTGAACCTTGCTCTTGATGAGGGCACCGTTAAACGACCAACTGAAATCCTTCAATCCTATGAATCCGAGATTCTTTCTGATATCCAGCTCCACACCATAGTTGTTGGCACTCTTTGCATTCTTGTAAGAGTAAATCAAGTCAGTGCCACCAGCCACCGTATAGGTCCACTCGATAGGAGAATCGAAGTGCTTGTAGAAGACTGCCAGCGAAATGAGCTCTCCACGGGATGGATACCACTCATATCGCAGGTCGAGGTTATCGACATAACAGTTCTTCAACTCAGTGTTTCCCTGCACATTGCTGGCAAGGTCGAAGTCGTAATACACCGACGACGATACTTCACGGAATTCTGGGCGGTTAATACTGCGGCCATACGAAAGTCGCACCTGGTGCTGGTCGCTAATCTTATATGTTGTATTGAGAGATGGAAAAACATCATCGGTCTTGTAATGACGGCTCGATTCACTCTTCTCGTAGTCACGGGAATTGGAGATGAGTTCCATATCATTATGCTCGAAGCGGACACCGGCGTGGATGCCGAGTTTGCCAAAGGGGAGAGACAACGCCAGGTATCCGGCGCCTAAGGTGTTGTGTCCGCGGTAGTTATTGCGCATCTGCTTTTCCTCCAGAAGATACAGCTTGTCGTAACCCATGTTTGCCTCGCTGGAGAGCAGGGTTGGGATGTCGCTGTGGCGGAAGTCGGATGGCATGTTGTTATCTGAAACATTCCAGTTGTAGATAAAGTTGCGGGTCTGGTATTCTCGGCTGCGATACTCCCCATAGGCACCCACCTGTAAGTTTGGCTCAAAGTTGCCAAACTTGAAGTGGTGCTTGTCATTTACACCAAGAGAGAGAATGTGTTCGTCGAGTTGAGTCCACTCGCGGGATATGTCGTTGCCGGTGCTCAGGGCATAAACGCCCGATTCAAGAGCATCGTCGATGAGGTATCTACGACGGTCAGGCAAATGACGGTTGGCATACGCATACCCGATGCTCCAGTCAAGGGCATCGCTAGTGAAGGTGTGCTTGCCGGTAAGCTGACCGTTATATGTAGTTCTACTGCGGTAGTAATACTCTGCGCTTCGCTCCAGGTTCGACTGGGCACTCACGCCATCACGCCAGGTATATCGGCTGGTAGCCAACTGGTTGAAGATGTTCTTGAGCTGATACTTGTGATTGCCGTCCTTGGAAAGGAAGGTGAAGTTGAGCATTGCTCCGAGTCTCACGTTATTATTATACTGGTCGTCAACAGAGTGACGAAGATAGTTCGGCTTGTCGTTTGCCGCATCATAGATGCCATAGAGGTTGTTCTCCATGTTCTCGTAGGTGCGGTATTCGTTGGTATAGTTCATGGCGGCGAGCATGCCGAGTGTTCTTCCGCCGAGCATCCAGCGGCGGTTGAGGCTTGCTGCCAGTTTCAGGTCACCCAAAGGCTTCCTGTTCTTGACAAGCCAATCGTTGTTAAGCCCGTTTCCCAGGAGCGAAGTAGCATAATCGCCCACCGGCTTTCCGTTGGCATCGAGCTGTGGATTCAAGGCAGCTTGGATGCCCCCATTCAGGTTTCTCAAGCCATTGTCGAACCCTAGAAAATCGGTTCCGGAACCTTTTGAGTAAGAAAAGTCCTTGAAGGCAGAAGATGTATTCCAGTTTCCGCCTACGGCGATGTTGAAACTGTTTTCTGCCGGAATCTCCTTGGTGTTGACGATGATGAAACCGCCCGAGTAGTCTGCGGGATATTCAGCCGTTGGCGACTTCACGATGGTGAGGTTGTCAATCTGCGAACTTGGGATGATGTCGAAGGAGAATGCTCTGGAATCAGCCTCAGAACTAGGCACTGCTCCTCCGTTCACCCACACATTGTTATAACGCTGCGACAAGCCACGAACCATCACGAATTTATCGTCGATGAGGCTCACGCCTGGCACTCGGCGTATCACCTCACCCGCATTCGTATCCTGAGTTCTGGATATTTCCTGTGCCGAAACATTGCTCACGATGACGGGACTGTTTTTGGCCACCTGTATCATTGCCGCATCCGTATTACGCCTTTCCACTGCGGTAACGGTCACCTCCTTCAGCTGCTGTTCATCAGGTTGCAGCGCGATCACCTGGTCTGCGTCCTTCGCCTGAACCCCGTCAATTTTTTGAGTCTTATATCCTACATAATTTATATATAGTGTATATGTCTTATCTTTCTTCATTCCATCGATCTGGAAGTTTCCGTCGATGTTGGTGATAGCCTTCACGTTGGTTCCATCCACAGTGACGACTGCACCGATGAGTGTCTCTTTCGATTTCTGGTCGATTACGACACCCTTAATCTGTTGCGCCCACGTTGGCATGCTAGCCGCTGAGAGCAATCCTAATACAATAATTCCCCTTTTAGCATTCATAACCTATATCGTTTGATTTCGGTTGCAAAGGTACGGTGGTTATATTACACTGGGGTTGCAATGAGGTTGAAAGGCATTGACGAAGCTGCGACAAAGATGTTACTTTGGCAAATCAGCTCCATTTTTTCGGAAGAAAGCATTGGCAGCTATCTGTTTCGGATATTTGTGCCGTATTCTTAATCTCCCATCAGTCTGCGATAACCATGCAGAGTCTGAGCACATTTTCTTCGAAGTGCTCCTTGTCGATGGCATTGTTCTTGAGCAGGGAACGGTAGTTGTATACGGTTTGTGGCGAATAAGACAGGATGCCGGCTATCTTTGAACTTTCTGTGATGCCTAATCTTAACAGGGCGCACACACGGAGGATAGGGGGCATTTCTCCGTTCTCTTTCAGCTGGATGTGTGCCGATTCTGTAAGCTGCTTGTTCAGCTCGGTTATAAAAGTTGGGTACAGAGACAGGAATGCCTTGTCAAATTCCGTCAGAAACTCCTTGTTCTCTTTCTCTGTATTGGTTGAGGAAGAAAGGAGGCTCAGCAGCTCCTTACTCTGGTTGGCCTTGATCTTTCTAACTGCCAAGGTGCGCAGTTTGCTGTTTCTCTCTATGTTCTTATAGCACAGGTCAATATACACCTTTATCAGTCTCTCGCGCTTCTGGTTGGTGTCCTTCAGTTCGTCGTTGATGAGGTGCAACTGGCTGTTGAGAACTTCCATTTTTGCCGATGTAGCCGTGATTTCGTCTTTCTTCTGTTTCAGAAGTTTGTTCTTCTTGCGGATGAACAGACTGCTAAGTCCCACTCCGAGCAAGAGCAGGAAAATGACCGACAGCGCAATGTAGAGCATGCTGTTGGTGGCTCTGATGTCATCTGTATAGGCATTGGTAATCATCTGCAATTTGGATGAAATCTCAATGCGGCGCAATCGGTTGTTGTATGCATAAGCATCTTCCAGGGATAGGTTGATGTATTCCTGGGCTTTATTCAGACTTCTGGTCTTATGTTTGCAGATGAAGAGTGCGATGTCTTGCAGGGCTACGTTTTCTTTTGTGGCAGAAGTGATGTCTGAGATGGCTGCAACCAGCAGGTAATGTTCCGTCAGTTTTTGGTTGTTGGATTTCTTGTATACTTCGGATAGCGCAAAGGCGGTCATGGCATGGAGACGGCTGTCCGGCTTTTCCATACTCAGTGCTTTTTTGTAGTATTGGATGGTCTTGTTATTGTTGGAATGATTGCTGTAATAGTAAAACTCTCCCAGCAGGTAGTAATAGAATGCATCTTTCTTTGACGACAGTTCTAATGTTTTCTTCAGGTATTCCACTTTCTGCTGGTCGTAAATCTTGCTGAATTCATTGTTTTCACAATAGGTTGACCAGTTGTTGTATAGTCCGTAAAGTGTATAATAGTATTGAAACTGATAGTCAAGTGGATCTTCTTTCTTGGGTTCTATCTTCTGCATGATGTTTTTTGCTTCAGCATAGAATCCACGTGTGATAAGCAGGCTGGTTTGGCTAAGTTGGAATCTTTTATGATATAAGATGTTGTTGCTCTTTTGGGCAAGAACAAGGCCTTTTTTTACGTAAGTCATCGCCGAATCATACTCGTAGGCTTTGTATCCATTGGCGAGTTGCTCGTAAAGCTTGAGCTTGTCCTCGTTGCTGGTTACATACTTGGCACCCTGCTTGATGTCGTTCAGACTATTCTCTTTTACTTCTACATAATGCGCACGTTTTTCTATGGCAGCATCCAGCTGTTTGTAGAGCTGGCTGTTGTCTGCTTTTACGTAAATCGGCTGTAGCATCAGCAGTGTGATGATTATAACGAAAAGATGTCTCATTTTTCCTATGTTTTTAGATTCTGCTGCAAAAATAATAAAAAACATTGAGAATCTCGCATCTACTAGCCGTTTTTTTTGAGAATTTGCAAAATGTTGATATTCAGAGAGGTGAGGAGGTTGGTAGATAGCGGTAATCTACCAAGAACCTACTATTCGTACCAACTTATCGATTTTTGCCGTATTTTTGCAGCAACAAACAATTTTAAACAAAAAATATGAAAAAACTCTTTTTGCTCGCAAGCCTTCTGATGGCTTTTGGCATCTCAGCAGATGCAGGAGACATCACTTCTCCTAACGGACAAATCAAGGTGAACTTCACCTTGGATGGCACAGTGCCTACCTATAGTGTGACCTATCAGGGCAAGACCATCATCAAGCCTAGCCGTCTGGGTTATCAGCTCGCCAAGGGCGGCAAGGATCTGCTTTCTGATTTTAGTGTCATCAATGAGAAAACTTCCACTTTCGATGAGACCTGGACTCCTGTTTGGGGAGAGAATAAGTCTATCCGCAATCATTATAATGATATGCTGGTAGAGTTGAAGCAGAATTCTACAGACAGTTATATGAACGTTCGCTTCCGTGTTTATGACGATGGAGTTGGATTGCGCTATGAGTTCCCTCAGAAAGGCAATCTCAACTACTTTACCATCAAGGAAGAGCGTACAGAGTTTGCCATGACGGGCGATCATACCGCCTGGTGGATTCCTGGTGATTACGATACCCAGGAGTATGAATACACCAAGACCCGTCTGTCGGGCATCCGTCCAGCCCTGCATGCTGCTGTCAGCAGCAATCTCTCACAGACTGTCTTTTCAGATACCGGTGTACAGACCTCACTCCAGTTGAAGACAGATGATGGTATCTACATCAACCTGCATGAGGCTGCCCTGGTAGATTATCCAGCCATGCATCTGAACCTGGATGACAAGACCATGACCTTTACCTCTTGGCTTACCCCTGATGCACAGGGTATGAAGGGATATATGCAGACTCCGTTCAAGAGCCCTTGGCGTACGATGGTCATTACAGATGATGCCCGTAAGGTGTTGTCTTCCAACCTGATTCTCAATCTCAATGAGCCTTGCAAGATCAAGGATACCTCCTGGATTCATCCTGTGAAATACGTGGGTGTATGGTGGGAGATGATTTCCGGTAAGGGTGAGTGGGCTTATACCCATGATTATCCTACCGTGAAGTTGGATGGAACCGACTATGTACATGCCAAGCCATCGGGCAAGCATTCTGCCAACAATGCCAATGTACGCCGTTACATCGACTTCGCTGCAGCCCATGGTTTCGATGCAGTCCTGGTAGAAGGATGGAACATCGGTTGGGAAGACTGGAGTGGCTATATGAAGGAAAAAGTATTTGATTTCCTGACTCCATATCCTGATTTCGACATCAAGGCGCTCAATGAGTATGCGCATTCCAAGGGAGTGAAGCTCATCATGCATCATGAGACCTCCTCTTCTGTAATGAACTACGAGAAGTATATGGACAGAGCTTACCAGTTGATGAAGGATTATGGCTACGATGCAGTGAAGAGCGGTTATGTGGGCAACATCATTCCTCGTGGCGAGCATCACTACAGTCAGTTGGAAATCAATCACTATCTGCATGCCGTAACCCGTGCTGCCGATTATCACATCATGGTAAATGCCCATGAGGCTGTGCGTCCTACCGGTCTCTGCCGCACTTATCCTAACCTGATTGGCAACGAGAGTGCTCGCGGTACTGAATATCAGGCTTTCGGAGGTACCAAACTGGGACATACCGCCATCTTGCCTTTCACCCGTCTGCAGGGTGGTCCGATGGATTATACACCGGGTATCTTTGAAATGGATTGCGCCAATGGTTCTCATTGCAACTCTACCATCTGCGGTCAGTTGGCACTTTATGTAACGATGTACAGTCCATTGCAGATGGCTGCCGATTTCCCTGAGAATTACGAGAAGCACATGGATGCCTTCCAGTTTATCAAGGATGTGGCTGTAGATTGGGACAAGTCTATCTATCTGGAGGCTGAACCAATGGAGTATATCACCGCTGCCCGCAAGGCAAAGGGTTCTGATAACTGGTTTGTCGGTGGCGTTACGGGCATGAAGGCTCATCAGTCTACCGTAAAGCTCGATTTCCTCGAGAAGGGCAAGAAGTATATGGCTACCATCTATCAGGATGCAAAGAATGCCAACTACAAGACCAATCCTCAGGCTTATGTCATCACCAAGAAGACTGTAACCAGCAAGTCTGTCTTGAAGTTGAACTCCGTTGCAGGTGGTGGATTCGCAATTAGCCTTCTTGCACAATAAAAAGCAGGATTTGAAGTTATTATTGGAGAGAGAATTTTCTTGAATTAATAATGATGCTCATGAAAAGAATGAATAAAATGTTGTTGGTTGCTGCCTTGGCGGCAACCACACTTTCTGCTCAGGCAGAACAGAAGAAGGGACCGGCTTGGTTGAGTGATGCACTTTTCTATCAGATTTATCCATCTTCCTATATGGATACTGAAGGCAATGGTATTGGTGACCTGCCGGGTATCACTTCCAAGTTGGATTACATCAAGTCGCTGGGTGTGAACGCCCTCTGGCTCAATCCGATCTTTGAGTCGGGATGGTTTGATGGTGGCTATGATGTCATCGATTTCTACAAGGTAGATCCTCGATTCGGTACCAATACCGATTTGGTTACATTGGTCAATGAGGCCCATAAGCGTGGCATGAAGGTTTGTCTCGACCTGGTGGCAGGACATTCCAGCACCAAGTGTGCCTGGTTTAAGGAGTCTTCCGAGAAAGATCCTAACCAGCGTTACAGCGACTATTATATCTGGATGAACGATATTCCTGAGAGCGAGAAGAAAGAAATAGAAGCCCGTCATCAGGAGGCAAGTCCGGAGTCTAGTACCCGAGGCAGATATGTGGAGGCGAATGCTCCTCGTGCCAAGTATTATGAGAAGAATTTCTTCGAGTGCCAGCCAGCCTTGAACTATGGCTTTGCTCATCCAGACCCAAATCATCCTTGGGAGCAGAGCGTAGATGCACCTGGACCACAGGCTGTTCGCAGGGAAATACGTAACATCATGGCTTTCTGGTTTGATAAGGGTGTGGATGGATTCCGTGTTGATATGGCGTCATCGCTCATCAAGAACGACCCTGACAAGAAGGAGGTTTCCAAACTCTGGAATGAGATGCGTGCATGGAAGGACAAGTACTATCCTGAGACCGTCCTGATTTCAGAGTGGGCTAATCCGCAGCAAGCCATTCCTGCCGGCTTCAACATCGATTTCTACATCCATTTCGGTCTTAAGGGCTATGCCTCTCTGTTCTTCGACCGCAAGACTCCATGGGGCAAGTGGGAGCAGAGCTATCAGAACTGCTATTTCGACAAGCAGGGCAAGGGTTCGCTTAAGGAATTTAGCGAGAACTATACCAAGGCTTTCAATGCCACCAAGAATCTCGGCTACATCGCTGTACCATCTGCCAACCACGATTACCAGCGTCCTAACATCGGTACCCGCAACACGCCAGACCAGCTGAAGGTGGCGATGACCTTCTTCCTCACCATGCCAGGTGTTCCATTTATCTATTATGGTGATGAGATTGGTATGAAGTATCAGATGAATCTCCCTAACAAGGAGGGTAGCAATGAGCGCTCTGGTACCCGTACTCCGATGCAGTGGACCAAGGGCAAGAATGCCGGCTTCTCAACGAGTGCGCCTGATAAACTCTACTTCCCTGTAGATACGGAAAACGGAAAGTTGACCGTTGAGGCTCAGCAGGGAGATCAGAATTCTCTGTTGTCATATACCCGCAAGCTGACCGCTTTGCGTCATTCAGCCAAGGCTCTTGACAATGAGGGCGATTGGAAGCTCCTGAACCAGAAGGGTCAGGAATATCCGATGGTATATGCGCGCACTTTGGGTGATGAGAAGTATGTTGTTGTCGTGAATCCTGGTGCCAAGGCAGCCTCTCTCAACATCAGCTCTGTAGGTGGCAAGGCAGTTTCTGTTCTTTCTACAGGCAAGGTTGTATATAAATCAGGCAAGAAGACCGATGCCATCAAAGCTTCAGGCATTAGTGCCGCCGTATTCAAGGTGGCTAAGTAACCTGTGAGCATGATTATTGCTAGCTTTATTAAATATCAGAATCCGCATGGCTCTCTGGGCTGTGCGGATTTTTTATACCGATTTTTCTTTTTAATAACTAAAGATATTTAAATATTTAACCCTATATTTGGCGATAAATAAAGAAATAACTATATTTGCAGCATGATTACGGAATATGGTATAGAGGCAAAGTCTAATTCTGAGATTATATCAGAATTGGGAGGACGATTCAAGCAATATCGTCTGTTCAGCAATCTCACTCAGAAAGAGGTGGCTGTAAAGGCTGGTGTGAGCATTTTCACCATTAGCCAGTTTGAAAAAGGCGAAGCTAAGAACATAGGTTTTGGCACTATTCTTTCTCTGTTGAGGAGCATTGGATTCCTGCAGGAAGCAGAGAAACTCTTGCCGCCGCTGCCAATGTTGCCTAGCCAAGTGAAGAAAATGAATGAAAAGAAGGAAAGGGTAAGACATGAAAGATAATGTTGTGCAGGTGAATTTGTGGGATAAGAATGTGGGCTTGTTGTCTTGGAATGACAAGCGGGGCTGCTCTGTTTTCCAATTCGACAAGGATTTTATGCAATATGGATGGAATATTGCACCATTGGTAGCACCGTTGGATTCTGTTTATGTTCAAAGAACTTTCCCTATGTCTGGAAACAGAGAAAAACTTTATGCAGGTTTGCCTGAGTTCATAGCAGATTCTCTGCCTGACAATTGGGGAAATGTGGTCTTCCAGAAATGGATGGAAGCCAATCATCTGCAATCCAAAATGGTAAATGCAGTGGATAGACTGTCTTTTATCGGTAAGAGAGCAATGGGAGCCTTGGAGTTTCAACCTGCTCATATCCAGGAGGATGCATCTGTAAATATCGAATTGGTTTCACTTTATGAACTTGCTAATAAATTATTTCTGGATAGGCAGGATGTGAACATTGATATGAGCAACAGTCTTATTCTGGAAGATTTGTACAAGGTGGGAACTTCCGCTGGTGGTCAGCGTCCTAAGGCGATTATCGGCATGGATGAAACTACAGGTATTATTCGTTCAGGTCAAGCCGATTTGCCAACCAACTTTAAGCACTATATATTGAAGTTTGATACAAGCAGAAAAAATGAACTTCCTTTTACCAGGGTAGAGATGGCTTATTATCTGATGGCCAAGGATGCCGGTATCAATATGATGCCTTCTCGTTTGGTAGAGATTGAAGGAACCCAGAATTTTCTGACCCAACGCTTTGATAGAGTGGAGGGTAGAAAAATATATACTCAGACTTTAGCTGCCATGAGTTCCTTGGCTGATACTTACGAAGATTTGTTTGTGGTGGGTAGAAAACTGAATTTGTCTGCTGAAGAGCAAACCCAGCAGTATAGAAGAATGGTGTTTAATGTTCTTGCAGAGAATGTAGATGACCATACTAAGAACTTCTCATTTGTGATGTATCCCAATGGAGAATGGCATATATCGCCAGCTTACGACATCGTGTTTTCCGCCGATCCTGATTCACATTTCTATCGTAACCATGAACTTACGGTTCTTGGCAAGCAAAAGAATATAACGAAGCAGGATTTGATGCTTTTTGCACAAAGACAGGATATCAGAAATGCTTCTAATATCATAGAAGAAGTGGAAGACGTGGTGATGAACTTCAAGTCTTATGCCGAAAAAGTGGAAATCGATGAGCACTGGATACGCAAAATAGAACGGGTTTTGGAAGAAAACCGTAAGTAAGCGATTTCATCAGGCAATATTTTTAGCCCCCTTACTCCTTTATCTCTTTCATGTTTGCAGGATTATAGGGAGTCAACTGCTGCATCTCCTGCTCTGTTGCTTCAGGCAAGGAAGGTATCTTGTTTCTGATGCAGAAATCGGTAATGGCGGCAGCTGATTCTTTGGGAGTAGAAGAGTCCGGTTTGATGGATTGCTTCTTTTCTACATACTCCTTTTCCGTGATATATAGCTCGGTAATCACATGGATGAGTTGCTGTTGCTTGTCTTTCTTATGAGAGAAAAGATAGCTGTTGTCAGATTTCTGGAAGAGCAGGTCCTTGAAGGAATAGTAATCTTCAGAACTTATCTGATAGGCTTCCACCACATGGTCGTAGATATCTGTCTGGGTATATCCGAAAAGCTGATGCGTCAGATTCTTGTAGGTAGGAAGCTGGTTGATTTCTATCTGACAGATATTCCGGCTGCTGTCCGTTTGAATACTGCCTATTGTCTGCTGATTGAGCAGAACGAGTTGAGAGCCCAGTGAATCTTTCAGCTGATATTTCTTTCGATATTGCTCAATAAGTGTCTTCTCTTCCGGCCAAGGTCTGAAGGTTCCTTCGTCGCTGACCATGAATGTTCGCTTTTTGTCTTCGGAAATGAGTCGGCTGTTGTGAAGATTTCTTTTGGAATAGGCATTGAGAGCCGTCTTTCCATTCTTCAGGTTGATGTAATACTCCACGATGCCGTCGTTGAAGTATTTCATTACAGAGTCGTTGGTCTGGTAACTGCGATAATATCCCTTGAGTCTGATGAAGTGATGACGGTTCCCTGTTACGTTCACATCCTCCAGTTTCTGTATTTTTGTGATATGTCCAGGCATCTTCTCTTCCTTGTTCTGTGCCATGAGACTGGTAGGAAGGAAGAGGAGAAGCCAAAGCTGATATTTCAAATAATGATGTTGTTTCATATTGATGATGCTTTAAAAAACTACTTAATGATGTGCAAAAGTAAGAATAATCAGTTAGATGCGCAAAGAAAATCAGTTATTATTAGGTTAAAACTGTAAGTAAGTAAACGATTTCATATAATTATAATAAGGAATCGTGTGGTTATTGCTTTTCTTTTTGTATCTTTGCAGCCGTTTGGCAATTGTGGGTACCAAATCATACATAAAGGAAAAATATCTAATAATAAATAAGAAGTAATGACTACACTTACAATTTCTATTATTGTCGTTTTCGTGCTCGGCTATGCTCTCATTGCTACCGAAAGCTTGACAAAGGTTAACAAGGCTGCGATAGCCTTGTTGATGTTGGTAGGTTGTTGGACCCTCTACATGGTGGATCCAATGCAGTATCTCCAGTTGATGCACCCTGACTATACAGGCGGTGCTGCTGGAATGGTGGAGAAGGTGACTGGAATCATCCAGGAACACCTGGGCGATACCGCCACAACTCTCTTCTTCCTGATGGGTGCGATGACCATCGTGGAAATCGTTGACCAGAACGGCGGATTCAACTGGGTTCGCAAGGTGATGAAGACCAAGTCGAAGCGTGCGCTCCTCTGGCGTATCGCTATCCTTACCTTCTTCCTCTCTGCCATCCTCGACAATCTGACCACCAGTATCGTGATGATCATGATTCTCCGAAAGCTCGTCACCGACCACAAGGATCGCATGGTTTATGCATCCCTCGTCATCATCGCTGCCAATTCGGGTGGTGCCTTCTCACCAATCGGCGACGTTACCACCATCATGCTCTGGAACAAGGGACTGATTACTGCTGCCGGCGTTATCGCCGAAATCTTCATCCCGTCTGTGGTTTCCATGGTGATTCCTGCCCTCATCCTTCGGACCATGTTGAAGGGCGAACTCGTGATGCCTGAGGTTTCTGCCCAGCAGAATGCATCGGTCAGCGATTTCACCGAAGGTCAGCGCAAGGCTGTGTTCTGGTTGGGAGTAGGCGGTTTGATCTTCGTTCCTATCTTCAAGAGTATCACCCACTTGCCTCCATTCGTAGGAATCCTTCTGGTATTGGGCGTTCTCTGGACTGCTACCGAAGTTTTCTATCGCGGTTTGCATCGTGGAGCTGATGCCGAGGGTACTCAGAAGCGAGTAACCAAGTTGCTTTCTCGTGTTGATATGAGTACCATCCTCTTCTTCCTCGGTATCCTGATGGCAGTATCCTGTCTGGCTGAGATTGGCGTATTGACTGCTTTGGGTCAGGGCTTGAACGTCGTATTCGATGGCAACCACTACCTCGTAACTGGTATCATCGGTGTGCTTTCAAGTATTGTTGATAATGTGCCTCTGGTAGCCGGATGTATGGGAATGTATCCTGTGGCTGCCGCTGGTGATATGGCTGTGGATGGTGTCTTCTGGCAGTTGCTCGCCTACTGTGCCGGTGTCGGTGGTTCAATGTTGATTATCGGTAGTGCCGCTGGTGTGGTAGTAATGGGCTTGGAGAAGATAACCTTCGGCTGGTATATGAAGCATATCTCCTGGATTGCTTTCGTAGGTTACATCGCAGGTATCGTTTGCTACTGGTTCATCCGCACCTTCCTTTATGCTATCTAAAGGATAATAGTTTTCGCTTACGTGAAAAAGTTTTTTTTGAGAAAAAAGTCTCAAAGTCTCATTTTCTATTGAAAATATCGACTTAAAGACTTGATAGATAATAAGATAAAAGAAATGAGACTTCTCGGTTTTGATGCCGGGAAGTCTCATTAAAGTCTCATAGAAGTATCATTATTTCACTTTTTCTTTACAAGATACTTCATTCCATCTGCAAATCTCTTGTGTTTCAACTCACTCATATTCGCCAGTTTCCTGCCGAATCCCATCAAACTGTTCATCTTGAGCGATGAACCTATCTGCTTTTTCAGATAGTCGAAAATCTCGGCGGCAGTCAGATATTCACCCTCTTTCTCATTCTCAACCAAATCAAAATAGAGCTGGAAATACTGGTCTATCGGCTGGATTACCTCAAACTGGCTGTTGTTCTTCATGATCAACTTTACCTGTTCCGCATCAAAATAACTCTTCTCGCCATTGTGCAGGGCGGTCAGCGCCTGGGCGAAAAGCTGCTGATAGTTCGGACGCACACTCACATCGATCGGTCCCGTCAGTTCCACACCGATGAATCTTCGGTTGCCGGATGGATCGGAGAGAATATCCTTCATGTTGCTCGTGGCGATGAACGAGGCGAGACGAGGAAATTCCATGACATGACTGCCATACGGAGGCTTGTATTTCAGCGTAGGCAACTGGATGAGGTTCTTCAGGAATCCCTGCTGCACCTGTGGCGAAATCTGGTTGAACTCATCGAGATTGATGACCATAAACTGCGCCATCGCCTGATAAACCTGACGTTTTTCTGACAGAATCAGATTATCGTTATATCCCCACTGCAGTTCCGGCGGTAACAGCCGGCGACAGAAAGTACTCTTGTTGTAACCCTGCTTGGAAATCAGAAGCGGAGCCACCGAGTTGCCATACTGGCGATGGGTAAAGCCGCGCCACTGGTCGACCATGCCCAGAAACCAGGTGTAGAACCAGTCTGCCCAGTAAGGATTGTTGGTAGGAACCGTACGCGCCAAGGCACGTATATGGTCCTTACCGTCCCATTTGTCGTAGCACTGGAAGAGATATTCATCTATCGGATTATAATTCTTGATATAATCAGACTCCAGAAAATTCCTGACATCCTTGATGCTCACTCGGATATCAGCGAGCTGCACCTCCAGCGTCATGCGCTTCTGCACTCTCGGATCTACGGGCTGGAAACCATACCATCCTTTCTCCTTCGGCATGTATTCCACGAATTTCATCACCGTGTTGTATCTGAAGTTATATTTACTTTTCAGCAGCTGCATCATGCTCATGATATTCTCGCGAACGCTGTTCTTGTCAACTTTCTTTTCTTCTTCCGAAGTACCGGAACCAGGAATCATCTGCTGATTATCTTCCGTGTTGAAAGTCTGGTTCTGAGGGTGCATGTTGCTGTCAATTTTCATCGCTACCGCCTTACTGTTGAAATAAGGTTTCGCATCGAGCGTCATCATAAAACTGTTGTGCATCGAAGGCTCAAAAGACAGGTTTGAGCCAGCTTCAATAGAAGGTTTCGGTCCGTCTGTGAGCACCGAAGCCTTGGCAATCGCCTGATATACAGGCAGAATCTGCTGGTAAGCGATGCGGTACAGTCGTTCGGCATCCGTCTCCTCAGCAGGCAGCAAGTCATCTTCATTGCAGAATTTCACCAATACGATAACCGACTTACCATCAGCACCTTCCAGCGCAGCAAAGGTAGAAGGCAGCATGGCAACCGAGCGCTTCACGCCCTCCACGCCGTCCGCATCCGTAATGTTTCCGAATTTCAGCATCAGGATACCGTTGCACGCCTTCATCTTCAGGTTGTTGTTTTCGTCTTTAGCGAATTCAGCAGCGGGGTAGATGTGCATCCATGTTGGCATATCCTTGTAATATTCGTAGCCGCTTTCCATATAGGACACGTATTCGCGGAAATGGGTAACAGTAAGTCTGCTGTCATCTTTTGCGATACGTTGCAGCAACTTCTCCATCGTCTTGGTACTGACGAGGAGCTGCTTCTTGTTGTTTGTATGAACGATTGTTACCTTCATTGAATATATTGATTAGGATGTTTGTTTGTTAACTATTAACCATAAACTGTCAACTATAAACTATAAAATCTTATCAGCGTTGCCCAAAGTTTGGTTGATAAATTGGGCACTCGTTTCCCGTTGTACGGGCAATGGCTGCCCGTCACTTGTTCTCTGGTAGCCCGTCACTTGTTCACCGGTAGCCCGTCACGTGTTCTCTGTGGGACCGCTTAAATGGCATGGCTGGAACATCTGGAGGGCAGAGAAAAAGATTAGCTTTTAGTGAAATCAATCTCTTCTGAGAAATGGTCGAATTCAACATCTTTATATCCGTATCTGGCGAAGAGCTGTTTGATATATACCTGTTGTTCCGGCAGGAGTTTCAGTTGTCCCAGTTTGTAACGGTAGTATTGTCCTTTGCTGCCGAGGTAGTCTCTCATTTCGGCGCGCAGTGTAGGAGCGTCTTTCACTTTCATTTCGGCAAAGAGTTTGTCGAATCCCCATGCCATTTTCACGACACGCAGCGGAGCGAAGTACTTGCAATTCCCGTTTTTCAGGGCATTTGGGAAAATGGCATCCCCTCTATCAGTCTTCTCGTTTTTGTAGAGTGCAGATAGATAGTGGATACATTTGTTTTTCATCGGACATGGTTCGGTGAAACTGTAGGTGATGTTGCTAGGTACGTTTCCGTACTCAAAAGCCTTTTTCAGTAATTCCTTTTCATCCATGTTTCTTAAGTATTAAGAATAAAACATTCTGTTTTACTAAACGCAAAAACATCCTGTTTATTGCCTTAAAAATGCTATTATTATCACTTCATAAAGCATTTTTTTCGATGCAAGCAAGAAATCATGATATTTCTCACTAATTTATGATACTTCGATGATACTTCTCCATTCATTTTCAGAGAAGTCTCATTCGTGATAAAGTTCTGTGTATTAATGATATAATTCTTATTCTATACCGAAAAATGAGACTTTGATACTTTTTTCGAGAAAAAAGATTTATACGTGCGTATATTTGTTGGTTCTTTGTCGCTTGCGTACTTCTTTCTAAATATCTGAGTTCACTTGAAAAAGTCCCGAATCATATTTTTGTCTTTGTAACTTATTGACAATCAATGGCACGTTTTCGTAAAAATGACTTTTTCAAGTGGATTCATATCTGCACTTTCGCAAGTAAGCTCCACACGTCCTAACAGGGCTGAAGGTGCTGTGGTATAAGTCCGTAAAAGCCCGTCGAATTTCGACGGGCTTTTATGAATTTCGACGAATTATCCCTTGTCATCCGTCGAATATCGACGAAATAGTTGGATTTCAACGAAATTTATTTCTCAAACCAATTTCGTCCATCTGTCCATATCAAGTCCTCTTTTTTCATAGTTTTCAACAAATCTCCTAAGGTACGTAGTTTCTGCTCTTCCGTTTTATTCTGTGGAAGCACATCCTTCAGATATTCGTAGATACTGTCTCTCTTGGCACCTTCCTCACCAGCGTTACTTAGATATTGAAGAACCATCTGGCGCAATTTAACCTTATCCAATCCTTTTGTCTTGGTGTAAGAAGGTAGTTGGTGCGTGTCCTTGGCAATGTTCAGAGAGATGCTGTAATGCGGTGCTTCGCCTTCTATAAGTCCACGCTTAAGCAAATCTTGGGCTACATCTTCATGAATGGTTCTGCCTTTCTGTACTGCGTCGAGCGAGATACAATCCCACAAGGAAAGAGTGTTGTTTGTCTTCAGCAAGTCAGTATATCGCTTGTTGATTTCGTTGCCATAGATACGTACTACGACTTTCTTCTTTATTTGGTCTATCTCATAATCAGGCATTGGGAAGTGTCTGCGCCATTGCTCGTTGAACATCTTCTTGATGCCACGACTTACGGTATCAATCATGTTAAAATCTACCATAGCTCTGCAAAGACATTCATTACGGAAATGCGTTTGAGGTTCTTCGTTCCTCAAAGCGTTCTCCAAAGTGCCAGGGATGAATGTGCCAGCATTGGAATAATAGAGATATCCAGGATTCTCCACGAAGTTGATGCGATGCTGAAGCGTATAGTCTTGATGAGCGATGCAGTTATGAAGAGCCTCACGAATGGTATAATCATCATACTGCTTCATCGTATCTGGGAACAGCGTACCGCCTGGCATTTTTCGCAATGTCAGGTTCTCTATCTTTGAGAGAATTTCATCCACAGTCAAAATGAATGGAACTGTAAAGTGTTCGTAGTCCACTACATCTGTATTTTTATCTCTACGAGTCCAAGTTGCTTGTACAACAGCAGGACGAAGTTTGAAAGCCGATTCGTATTTGCCCAGTAATATGATAGCAGCACGTGTAATGCCACCATTTCGTGTCAGTCCACACTTGCCAAGGAATGTCTGAACGTTCCAGCCATTCACTTCTTCCGCAGGTATGCGGCTATGTACTTTCTTGAACATCATCCGAGCCTTGGCTATGGCAACCTCATCCAAATCTTCAATAGTAGCATCCGCCACAATCTCTGCCGACCAATCTTTGGATGTATAGATAGGTTCTTCGAGGATGACAGCCATCCTTTCTTGTGTCATCTCTACCAAAGAATCCTCTATCCGTTGCCATGCCTTCTTGTGGGCAAGGACTGGACGACGAGGCAAGTGCTTAGGAATATGGATTATCCATACTCGCTTATTCGTGTCATCGGTCACAAACTCCTCTATGCTTAATCCTTCTGAAGAAAGATAAGTGCATTGCTCTGTGAGTTTGAACGTTGCCGACTGAGTGTTTGCTGGTTGTCCATTGAAGGTAAGCCTAGAAATATCAGTCCCGACAATTTCAAGCGTCTTATCTTTTACACCTATCACAAGATGACCTCCCTCCATGTTGGCGATAGCTGACACGTAGGATATGACATCATCTTTCTCGTTCCCACAGAAAGAGTTCTTCAAGTTCTTGAACTCCTTCCATTCGCATCTTGCATTCTCCTGTGGATATTCACGACGGAGATATTGTTGTAGTTCTTGTTCGAGCATGTATTCTAAAAAAGGGATGTTTGAAAAGATGTGTTCTCTATTTTCGTGGTAAAGATATCATAATCCGCCTTTCCTTGTATTGGAATAATACTGGATGTCTTTATATTTCTAATAGTTTTCAAACCAACGAATCTTGCAATTCCTTCTTCCTGCTCAGATATAATAACTCTATTAGCTTCAAACTCTTCTGATTGATATTCTTCTGAAGATGGAAAATGAACAACTCCCAATACTCTTGGCAGTTTCGAAAACGTTGCCAACGTATACTTGGAGCCACCATCAATTCTGCTCTGTACTAATATTAGACCTTGCGACAATCCTGCTTGTATCCTACTTGCCTTACTCCCTGAATATTTATCCTCAGGTTGCTGTGGAGGAAATTCGGAGATAATTAATCCGCCTGCGTTAAGTACATCATCAATAACTTTTGCATGAGCCTTGCTGCAAGTTTGTGTGTAATTTAATCCTCCTGAAATTATTCCAATAGCTTTGGATGTAATTTCTCCATTATAATAGAGGGAATGTTCATCTATCCCTTCTACTAAACCATTACATATGGCGTATTCTTGGGAAAAATGTTCACCTAGTCTTTCAGCAATAATATTGCCTAATGGGGTGCTATGACGAGTACCTATAATCGCTATAACCTTGCTCAATAAGTTTTCGTTACCTTTAATGTAAATAACGGCAGGAGGATCATTTATCTCCAACAGTTGTTTGGGGTATTCTGGAGATAGACAAGAAATAGGCTTTATGCCTAAAGAATTACAATCGGTCAAAACTCTTTCTGCAAATCTTTCATATACAGTGAGTTCTGTAAGAGCGTTCTCGTTTATTTCTTTTATAAAACTCACACAATTGTTACTATATATTAATTGTGACCTATTCTTTTTAAAAAAAGCAGGACCTATACCTTTAACTTGTGTGAGTATGATAATATTTTTAAGTTCCATAATTTTATTGATTTTTAATGTCAACTATTAAGCCACAGCCACTTCCACTGTATTCAGGCGGTGTGCAAGAATAGAATCTATGCCCGTCGCTTCTTCTTATCTTCATTACCATAGGTTTACCGCATCTTGGACAAATAACGTCATTATTGTTCACTGCAAGAGTCATTTGGAACATTGCTACAAAAAGGACATTCTTGGCCCCTTTTTCTTTTAATTTATGAATTACGTACCAAGCTGTTGCTCCCGTTGTCAATTGGTCATCAAGCACAATAATATTCCTTCCTTGTATTGAAACTGGTTGTTCTGATTCTTTCCCAAACAAATCAGTAACTTCTTTCTTAGGGAGAGAAACCATCAGAAATTGTTCAAGAAAAGCTTTGCGTTCATTGTATAAATTACGGTTTCTCAAAGAACCTTGTGTGTTATCCTTCCATTTAAGCAATTCTATTTTAGGGATGGATGTTGACACCAAATCAAAAATTGCCTTCATTTTATTCGCAGGAACTGTTGATGCCTTATCTGTCAAATACGTAAAGTAATCCCATTTTTGGTCCAGTACTGCAGATTGATTAATAAACGAAGATATACCATTTGCTAACTTTTGCAATAAGTCATCAGTCCTATTCGTGTTAGACATAAAATAATACTTGTCAGCTCTTGCGTATTTGTCACATTCACCTTGCTCTTGTCTTGCCAAACAACGAATGCAAGCATAAGAACCATCCTTATACCTATTGTCCGAGAATCTAATAGCCTTTAATGACTGTCCTCCTGCGAAAGATGATTCAATGGAATATAGATTATTTAATGGAGAGTCTATGATTTCCTCCATTTCAGCAAAAGTTTTAACAACAAAGGTTGGCCCCATTTTTTTACTCGCCATTTCATCTCCTATACCGTCCCGTTTATCTGTAATATCCTTGGTTATTAGGTAGGGAAGTATCCAACATGTTAATGCGCCAATTCTTCGTCCTAACTCTATGTCTAGTTTGGTGTCTCCAACCATAATACAATTGCCATTATCAACCATATCTTTATATTGTGGGTGTAAATTTAGAAAATCTGTTAGTTTTTTGCTATTAGGTTTGTCTGCAAGGGATAAGCCCTCAATACCTAACATCTCTGATATTGGATTTACATAACGAGGATGTGAATCAGAAACTATAACCAAAGAATCACCTTTTTCTTTTCTTGAAGCAACAAAATCTTTTACTCCTGCAAATATCGGAATTTGTGCAACAGAAAAATCTTGTAGTCCATCCTTGTAAGGTTTCCATGAAGGGTGAACTGTATTTACCAGTGTTCCGTCTAAGTCGAGAAATATAAGCATCAATATATGTTTTAGTTTATTCACATTGTGCATTCTCCTGCAGATATTCACGAAGGAGATATTGTTGCAGTTCTTGTTCGAGCATTGGATTATCGTTTTAAGAAACTTTTTAGACTTATCGTGGATAAGCCCAAGACCTTTGATTTCAACTGTAAGCCATTATCTGATGTCAATACAATTGGATTCTCACCTTTATATTTTAAAGCAACAGAAAGGATCATATTATCAGGTGAACGCTTGTCAAAATCATCTGGCAATAAAGAAGTGTCAGCAAACTCATAGATGACCTCATGTTGTGTTTCATTATTAAGATTACGAAGTGCCTTTTCTGCATTACGTTTATACTCATCATTCAACTTTATCTTCATTTTGTCAAGTTCATCTGTTACCTTTGCGGAAAGAATAATTGGATAAGTTTTATCGATTTTACTAAGAATATCTGGGCAGTTTACAAAGATGTTCGTGTCAATGATATAGAAATTCTTTTTATTAGAACTTAGTTCCTTCTTCTTGCGTTCAAACCTTGATAAATCAATCTTACCAACTACTTTGACACCAATTGTTGGAGCTGCGGTTTCTGGGTAAGTTGGTTCTACTGCTGTTTTGTTTGACCCTGTAATTGGCTTTTCTTCAAAACTGTCACTTGTAATAACTCTAACTCCACCGTCATATCTATCGCAATTTTCAATGAATTGCAAGACAGTTGGTGAAACAGTATGGAACTCATTTAACGGAATGTCAGAGATAATAAGTGTTGTGCTAAGTGAACGACTTGTTGCTACATTGAAGCGGCAATCCGCAAGCGCAAAACCTGGATTGCGTCCTGGAACATAGAGAATAGCATAGTCAACAGTCATTCCCTGGATTCGGTCTATTGTTTCAATAGTAATATCCAATTCTATGTTAGATGTACAGAATCGCTTTTGAAGTTCTTTCACTGAATCACGGAATGGAGTGATAATAGCAAGAGTACGTGTTGGATAATACCTCTCCATTATGCCAATTACATTGCGTATAATAGAATCCGCTTTATCGGAATACACTCCATTGCTTACATCGCATGTGCAATGATACAGACACCCTCCTTCATATGGGAAAAGAGGACTATTTGCGTCAGCAAAATCAAGGTACTCTTTCTTTACCGAAACAAAGCGGTTACCATAGAAGCACTTGGTAAGAGCAGCCGAACGACTTGTAAGACGGAATGTCGTTACAATACGATAAGACTTTATTTGCGAACCTAAAGCCATCGTCTTCAAGCCTTCCACCTGCGTTGATACATTCCAAGAATTGTACTGCGGATTATTGATCTTCAAGATAGGTGGCAACTGCATAGGATCACCTACTATCATACAATCCACACCCAACTGTTTGAATGCAACTATAGTAGTAAGGAATGCTTGAGAAGCCTCTTCTATGACTACCAAATCATATTGTGGCAAACCATACAGATTCATTTTCTTTTCGCTAAAAACGCTTGACAATTGATAGTTTGTCGCACAGAGCATTTCGCCATCAGGAACCTGCAAGTCGGCAGAGGCTGCTTTTACACCAGACACCTGTTTGCGTTCGTCAATAGAGAGATTTGTCTTGCAGATACGACCTCCCTTCACATATTTCTGCAAAGGCATCTGCTTTATCAACTCGATGAGACCCTTGTTCGCCATAGTGGTGACGCAGACGGTTTTGCCAGCATCAAGATACGATGAAATCACAGAAGCGA